>POVV01000014.1_pt1 | contig 208524 bp, 200 predicted proteins | sample 1560271 | NCBI WGS metagenome assembly POVV01 (sample SAMN08337232, study PRJNA429181) | Bioreactor metagenome, whole genome shotgun sequencing project. | biome: cows' rumen and soil; feature: anaerobic; isolation source: anaerobic chemostat enrichment culture, galacturonate as sole carbon... | reverse complement strand
GGCTCTTACGACTTCCATTTTAAAGTCTTTGCTGTAACGTACTGACATTGTTTAGTCCTCCTTGGATAATTAATATTATATAACATATTAATCGTACAAGGTGTTACAAATTTAATATACCACTACAGTTTTACTTTCTGCAGCAGGCAGTTATGACCCTGACGGAGACCATTTAACATATAACTGGTTTGTTTATAGAGAAGCAGGGACATATAATGGGGAAATTACAATACATAATACTAATAGCCAGGATGCCTATTTCTATGCACCAGAAGTGAACGAAAAGTGCTGTATACATATCATATTGGAGGTGACTGATGACGGAAGCCCATCATTGGCACAGTACCAGCGTATTGTAATTCAGTTAGGTTGTCTAGATAGAAGTATTACTTAATTTTCGCTTGCGAATTACAAGTAGTATTTTGGTTATAAGTAACATGGCAGGAAGTTCAATAAGAGGTTCAATAACCATAATTAAATGAATTATCGGCTCGTTTGGAAAAGCCATAAGTGCAACGCCAAGTGTCATGGGTGAATTTTTTGCTATTGTTGTTAAAGTAAGACTTGCAGTATCTTCATAGGAGTAGTGAAAACCTTTACCAGTACCCTGTGCCAATATAAAGTTAATTATATAAAACAAAAGTATTGGTATTATTAATATTACTACAATATTTAAGTTTGCGACTAGCTGCTTTCCTTTAGCTGCAAACATTGCCGTAATGGCCATTGCCAGCAAAATAGTCTGCGTGTTTCCGAATAGATATAAAATTAATTCCTTTTTTTTCTTGAGCTGTATTTTATGTATAAGCCATTTTCCTATTTGTGCAAGAACAAAGGGAAGCAGAAGCATGATTACTACACTGTTTATCACTTCATGCAAATTGATAGTTCCAGTTACACCACCAAAAATAAAAAGATATATGGGAAGAAGTATCACCTGCAAAACTAGATTGGCTGGCAATAGGGTCGCCGATAATGGGACATTTCCCTTTGCTAAACCGGTAAATATCAAATACCAATCTGTACATGGAGTAACCATTAACATGATAAATCCCATCTGCATGGCGGGGGAGTGTGATAAAAAAAGTTCTCCTAAAACCCAGACAAGTAAGGGCGTCCAAACAAAATTTATTAATATTGCAGTTATTGAGAAACTACGATTAGAAAATGCCTTGCGGTAATCCTTCAAGGGAATATTCAAAAAGGCACCAATTAGCATGATAAACAAAAATGGTGTTACAAAGTATTGGGCATTCTGTTCTATGGGGGGGAACTGACCAATAAGCAGACCTATTGGCATAGCAGCAAAAATAATTAATGTCTGATATTTTTCAAATTTACTCATTTTATCTCCTTGTTAATTGGTAATTCGGTTAATGTTTAATACTGATTTAAATGATAAACCCGGGATAAAGTTTTTGGCTTTACCCGGGGATAAAATAAACTTATAATTTACCGTTAAACATCTCTTTATCAAATTCAGGATTAAAATAATAAAAATTATTACTGTCTAGTTTATCTTTTGTTTTTTCCAATGCTTCTCCAAATCTTTGAAAATGCACAATTTCTCTCGTTCTTAAAAACTTCAGGGGTTCCCTTATTTCAGGATCCGTTATCATGCGGAGCAAGTTATCATATACCGTTCTGGCTTTTTGTTCAGCAGCCAGGTTCTCCGTTAAATCTGTTATAGCATCCCCTTTTGACTGAAATTCAATTGCAGTAAAGGGAAGTCCTGCTGCCGCCTGAGGCCAAATACCAGTGGTATGATCCACGTAATATGCATCAAAACCCTCAGTTTTGGCCTGTTCGATAGTTAAATTTTTTGTTAACTGATATACCATTGCACAAATTATCTCCATATGTGCCAGTTCTTCTGTTCCGATATCAGTTAACAATCCTCCAACTTCTTTGATTGGCATACTATAACGCTGGGATAAATACCGCATAGATGCAGACAGCTCTCCGTCGGGGCCTCCGTATTGACTAATGATAAGCCTGGCCGTCTTGGGACATGTTTTTGTAATTTTCACAGGGTATTGTAATCTTTTTTCATAAATCCACATTTATACGCACGCTCCTTCCCAAGGCATTGGGCCTTCCTGCAAGCAAAAGCTTGATTCAAGTCCTTTGCAATAAGGAACGCATAACTTAGTTAAGGGATAAAAATTTTCTGCAAATTCTCTTCTTAGCTGGGCACACTCATTGGCTTTGTCATGATAAAGTGTAAGAGCATGTGCATCTGTCTCATGTGTATCTAAATAAAGGCCGAGATCATCAAGAAAAAAACTTATCTGATTAATTTTTGTCATTAACTGTTCTCTGTCATTTTCTTCTTTAGTTCCACTAAACGCATTTGCCTGTCCGGCAATAGGACTGGTTGTCTGCATTACGGATTCAGCTGCAAAAAATGGTTTATTTAATTCAGGGAATATAGTACCCACATTTAAGGCTTCTTCCTGCGAATATAAATCACCCCACTGCTGAATAGGCACAGAGGATATTCCTAAATGGTTATTTGACATATAAAATTCTCCTTTCTTGTAAATACTAAACTTGTATATAAATAAAGTAATTACAGTATTAGTATCTCTAAAAAAGGTCTTTTTACATTGGGAATACTTGTATTAGATATATATTTATGTTGTCAAAACATTAAATAGATCTGTTAACACAGCTAATGCTTCCAGTTGACCATGATTGCAAGAGGCTAGATCAAGCTGAGGATTTAAAGTATTTTTAAGCTGTATCAGTAAAGCATTTCCATCAACTGAATTTAACCATTGATATAGTAAATCACAGGACAAAAGTATATTATCTCTATATGAAGCAAAGAAAGGACTCATTTCGGCAACTATATTGCTAATATCAGAAGAGAAAACAAAGGTATTAGGAAGGATAAAAGTTTCATAATTTTGTTTCCAAAATTCAACTATTGCTCTTTTTTTTATGAGCAGTTCAATAGAATGTCTCATTTCTACAGTATACTGCCTGCATCCAGTACTGTCCAGAGATGCAATATATTCGTAGTGCTGAGAACGCTGAACAAAAATCTGATCTACATACTTTGGCTTTAGGGTCTGAAGAAAAGTATTCAGGCTGTGATAATGAGGACTATTATTCAGATTAGTTGTTTGATTTAGTTTTATCCATAAAAACTGTTGATATTCTGTTAAGTTTTTGTCAGGGAGAAAACTGCTCCATAAAAAACGATTCACAAGTGTATTATTATAAGTATCAAAAGAGTTAGTGTCAGGATACTCAACGGAATCAGGTATTCCTGATTCAACACTTAGAGAATATAATGTTGAAAAGTCGGGTTTAATGGGCAGATTCTCCAAAATATAATGAATACTTTTTGTTGTTCCTTCAATCCATATTTTCTTCTTATTTAGTTTTTTTACATATAAGTTTAAATAAAAACCGGCAGTAATGGGGTTCTTAATCAAGGATTTGATTACTGACAGTGGTATTTCTGCTTTTCGGTATTCACGAATTAAATTGAGATGAAGACAATCCTCCTCAGTGAAGTCGTAATAACCATTACTGCTATTTGTGGAAGGCATGATCAGCTCTTCTTTGATGTAAAAATGAATTGTTCTTCTTGCAATACCTGTTCTTTTGCAAACTTCCTGAATCTTCATATGGCATTGAAACCGTACAGTATACTGTATGGTTTTTCTCTCCTTTTCCATTAATAATTAGTTACTTTGTTAAAATTATACCATAATCATAGCATATTATTGAACTGTACAGAAATAATTTTAGTGATTTTTCTGATTTGACATCGTATTAAATGGATGGTGTAAGCTAATAAAAAGGAGGTATATCATCATGTATGAAAAACTATTTACACCAATCAAAATAAGAGGAATGGAATTGCAGAACAGAATCATCCTGCCTGCAATGGGAACTAAGTTTTCGGGAAAAACTAGTTTTGTTACGGAACAGCTGATTGAGTACCACAGAGCTAGAGCCGAGGGCGGAAGTGGATTAAATATTGTAGAAGTATGCAGTGTACATACACCAAGTGCCCCAAGAGGTTTTCTTTCCATATCTGAAGACGAATTTATACCTGGTCTGCAAAAACTTACAAACGCAATACATGAGGCCGGCGGAAAGGCTGGTATACAGCTTTGGCAGGGTAGTATTTGTGTAGGAATGGATAAAACTGCACAAATCATAGTAGCTAGTGATATGCCGGTGGGACCTGGTATTACAATTCCCGGGGCCACTGTGGCTCAGCTTAAGGAATTGGTAGAATGTTATGGTACAGCTGCCAAAAGAGCTGAGGCTGCAGGTTTTGACTGCATTGAAATACATATGGCACACAACTATCTGCCTCATTCATTTTTGTCTGCAGGCATTAACCATAGAACGGATGAATATGGCGGAAGTCTGGAAAATCGTGCAAGATTTCCTTTAGAGATTATTCATGCGGTACGTGCCGCTGTTTCTGATAAAATGCCTTTATTTATGCGTATAGATGCTCATGACGACTATTTGGAAAATGGGCTTACCATAGAAGAAGTCATTGCATTTTGCAAAATGGCTGAGAAAGCCGGGATAGATGTACTTGATGTATCCAGAGGCAATGTAATCTCTGCAGGAAATAAATATGAAGTACCACCTATCGATATTCCACAAGGATTTAACATTGAGAATGCATCCAGAATCAGAAAAGAAACCGGAATGCTGACCATTGGGGTAGGAAGATTAAATAATGCTGATATTGCAGAAAAAATACTAAAAGATGACAAAGTAGACATGGTAGTCATGGGAAGGGCTCAGCTTGCCGATCCTCAATTTGTAAATAAAGTCAGAACAGGAAGAACTGATGATATAGACTACTGTGTTGGCTGCAATCAAGGCTGTCTGGACGGATTTGCTGATATGGAATGTCCACATATAACCTGTCTTAGAAATCCGGCCTTGGGGCGTGAAAAGGAGTGCAGTCTGGCAAAAACCACTCATCCTGAGACTGTATTGATTGCAGGGGGAGGAATTGCGGGTCTGGAAGCAGCAATCATATTAAAACAGAGAGGTCATATGCCAGTTTTGTGTGAAGCTTCAGGTAAGCTTGGAGGACAGTTCTTAACGGCAGGAAGAGCACCAAGAAAAGAAGAGATGAAACAGGCAATAGAAGCTATGGGGAAAAAAGCAGAGAGACTGGGCGTGGATATTCGTTTAAATACACCCGTAACTACTGAACTGATAGCAGAAATAAATCCTCATACTGTATTCAATGCCATTGGTGCAGAACCTTTAATCCCAAATATCTCAGGAGTCGATTATCCCTTTGTTTTAAATTCTCATGATGTGCTTAATGGAAAGTATGAGCTTACCGGAAATGTTGTGGTCATCGGGGGTGGCATGGTCGGCATGGAAGTGGCAGAGTATTTGGCTGAAAAAGGATGTAAAGTTACCGATTTAGAAATGCAGAAAGAATTTTGTATGGATATGGGCAGTGCGAGAAAAGTCTGTGTTATGGAAAGTGTTTATGCATCTGGAATCACATCTGTTACTGAAGTTACCGTGACCGCTATTGAAGAAGGCAGAGTTATGGGTATTAAAGATGATAAAGAGGTTGAATACCCGTGTGATTACGCAGTAATGGCAATTGGCGCAAAATCCCGTCAGGGAAAAGAACTGGAAGAAGCAGCAAGAAAGCTAGGTGTGGGATACATTACGATTGGAGATGCAGGAATGGCAAGACGTGCCATTAATGCAACAAGAGAGGCCATGGATGCAGCACTTACCTTTGATGATCCAAAAGTTCATGAAGAGTTGTCCAAACCAAGAAAAGTAGTCCTGCTGACCGGTGCCACAGGCATTATGGGACAGGAAACTATGAAACAGCTGCTTGACCGCAGTACAAGATTCAAGGTACGTATAATTGCAAGGCAGTCAGAAAAGAATAAAGCTTTGTTGAAAAAATATGTATGTCCTTCTCTGGAAATTATCTGGGGTGATATGTCAGAATATGACACAGTAAAAAGAGGCGTTAATGGTGCAGACTATGTCCTGCATATTGGTGCTATGGTTTCTCCGGCAGCAGATCAGTATCCTGAAAAAACACTATATACGAATATAGGGTCAACATTAAATATAATTAAAGCAATAAAAGAACAGCCGGATCCTGATAAAGTACATTTTGCATATGTGGGAACCGTTGCCATGACTGGCGGAAGAACAGACCCTATTCACTGGGGCAGAGTTGGAGATCCAATTAATCCGTCTATATTTGATTATTATGCATTATCCAAAGTTTTTTCCGAACTGGCAGTTTACGAATCGGGGCTGAAACACTGGGTATCCATACGTCAGACCGGGCAACATCCCAGTACAGAGGGTGGGGGTGAAGAACCTATTATTTTCCATCAACCGCCAAATAATGTTCTGGAATGGAGTACATCCATTGAATCAGGCATTTGTATGGCAAATATTTGTGAAGAGTGGGTTCCTGAATCTTTCTGGCGAAAAGGATATAATTTAAGCAGTGGTGCGGGATATCGACTTGCAACGTGGGAGTTGATGGAGATTAGTTTAAGCCCCCTTGGAATAGGTCTTAATGATATTTTTGATTTGAATATGATGGCCCAGTATAATTTCCACGGCCATTATTTTTCAGACAGCGATAAGCTAGATGAAATCCTGCGGTTCCGCTGTATTGGAGCAGAGCAATATTGGGGAGGGGTTACGGAGGAAATGCGGCGTATGGCTGCAAACCCTATGATAGCTGCTATGCTTCCAAATGGGGAACAGATGAAAGCACATAACATAGAAATAGGGCATAAGCGTATGGGAACATACTGGATGTTTGAAAATAATGAAGAAGACTGGATTAAAGCGTTTTTTGGATCCAGGGAAAAACAAAAAGCAATCAAAACTTATGAAGAAGGATATGGGTTATATCATCCCAGTGAAGAAGTTACATATCTCAATCATGGGTATGATGAATCCAAAGGAATTGAAAATCTTACTTTAGCGGATATCCGGGAAGCTGCCGCGTATAGGGGCGGTCAGTGCCTTGCAGAGGAAATAATGGATATTTATACCCCGATCAAGTGGAAGTGTGCAGATGGGCATGAATTTGAGATGTCGGTGAACGCTGTTTTGCAAGGGGGACACTGGTGTACAGAATGTCTGAGCCATGAGTGGAAATATGGCCAGATCGCCAAAACAAATCCTTTCTATGCACAAGTCTGGATACCGATACATGGAGATAAAGACGATTATGTAATACCTATGGAATACAGTGGAGCTGATATTGCTAATGAACTAAAGAAAAAGCTAGGTCTATAACTAAGAAACGAACAATTCACAAAAGAAAGGAAATAGTATGCTAAAAGGAAAAGTAGCTGTAGTAACAGGGGGAACCAGAGGAATTGGTTATGCCATAGTAAAAAAATATTTAGAAAATGGTGCAAAAGTGGTGCTGTTTGGATCACGGAAAGAGACAGTTGATAAGGCGTTGTTGTCTTTGAAAGACGAGAATCCGCAGTGGAGTGTGGAGGGGGCATTTCCGGCGTTAACTAAAGCGAAGAGTGTTGCAGAGGAAATTTCCTCCATTCATCAGAAGTATGGAAGAATTGATATATTGGTGAATAATGCAGCAGTATCTGACAGTACTCCAACATTAGAATGTGAAACGGAACACTTTGACAACGTAATAGAATTGAATGTAAATGCAGTATTCAATGCAATTCAACCCGTGGTCAAAATCATGAAAGAACAGGGTGGAGGAAGTATTATTAACATTAGTTCTATGGTAAGTAAATATGGGCAGCCTGGGGGTGTTGCCTATCCGGCAAGCAAATTCGCAATAAATGGTCTGACAACGTCTCTGGCCAGAGAACTTGGTCCATATAATATTCGCATTAATGCAGTGGCACCGGGAATTACCAAAACAGATATGGTAGCGGCATTACCGGATGAGGTGATTCAGCCATTGATTTCAATGATTCCGCTTGGGCGGGTGGGAGAACCTGAGGATATTGCAAATGCATGTCTGTTCCTTGCCAGCAATATGGCCGATTATGTTACCGGAGAAATTCTGTCAGTTGACGGAGCAGCAATGACATAAAAGTTAAAATATTTGAACTTATTAAAATAAGGAGGGGATGCTGTAAGTTGCAGCATCTCCTCCTTATCTATATGTGATATTATAATTCAATCAAATCATGAGTAAAACGTACCATATTTTCATATCCATTTTCCGTTACCAAAAGTTGATCTTCAATGCGCACTCCGCCCCAATTAGGTATGTAAATTCCAGGCTCAATGGTTCTTACATTTCCAGCCGGAATAGGAGTGGTGTCAGTCATGGAAGCAAAAGGTACTTCGTGTACAAAGAGCCCAATGCCGTGTCCGATATTTGTATATTGATATCCCATATATGGGGTGTCTTTAATTGCTTCAAGGGAGGCTAGGTAAATTTCCTTGCCGGTTATGCCCGCCTTGGTAACAGCGGTGGAGTCTTCCAGCATCTTTTTTTCAATAGCATATACTTCTTTTTGTTTCTCAGTAGCCTTGCCTACAACAAAGGTTCTTGTCATATCAGACATGTATCCATTAACCTGGCATCCAAAGTCAATTAATACGAAATCACCATATTCAATTGCTTTTTCAGATGGAATACCATGTAGAAGAGAAGTCTTGGCACCTGAAATTAGGATGTTTCCGTAGGGCATAGTATCAGCACCCTCCTGAACCATGTATAGAGAAAGTGTTGCGGCCAGTTCCTTTTCTGTAATGCCCGGTTTAATCAGAGGCATCAGTCGTTCCAGAGCACGGCAGGAAATTTCGCATGCAGCTCTCATATATTGAATTTCAATGTCACTCTTTATCTGACGCATTTTTTCAATAACACCTGCGAAGGGAAGAAGCTTTGCAGAAACTTTATCTTGAAAAGATAAAAAGTCAAGATAACTTAGAAAATCTGATTCGAAAGCAACAGAAGAAATGCTATCTAAAGAGGCTAATTCACCAACCATATCCCCTTTTGTTTTTCCGGGAGTACGCCAGTTTTTAATTACATAGTCCGGGCACTCTAACTCGGCTTGTTCAGTATATCTTGGATCTGTAATAAAATAGTAGTTATTTTCTGTGATCAAAAGAGAACTGTCATCTCCGGTGTAGCCACTGATGAAGCGTACATTTTCTTTTTTTGCTACATAAAATGCGTCAATACTGTTTTCTTTCATGTACGTCAATAATTTTTTTTCGTTCATAATCAGAAGTCTCCATTTCTAAATGTTATTATAATACCATAGTCCTAATTCCATCTGTACTTTAGTATATTCTTATTTAAAGTTGAAGTCAAATTATTTAAAGGGAAAGAATACCGTTAAAATGTTAATCTGAATTCTCTTTTGAAAACGGCACAATTTCAGGAGCGTCTTTGTAAATTGAAAGGTCAGTCTTTTCTAATTCTGTGCTGTCTAAGATCTCCTGGGTAAGAACATCGATTTGATCAGGGTATAAAATAGCATATAGTTTCAATTTCTCATATAGTTCAAAATACATAAAGAGCCTCCTTTACTTTACTTATGCCTTATAATATAATTATATATACATATTTTTAGATATAGTATATAAAAAATGACAAATCATATAATGATATAGACATATAAGCATATTTAATATAATGATAGGAGCACAAAATGGAAATTAAGGTGAAAGGAAATCAGATTGAAGAAATTGATGGATTATCGGCAGCTTATCCTTATGTATTTCATTATGCTGATTTTGAGGACACAAAGGTACCGTGGCATTGGCACGAAGAATTTGAGTTTGACTATATCGTTAAAGGAAGTGTTCGGGTGGATACACTAAATAAAAGCTATGTTTTTCGTAAAAATGAAGCCTTTTTTATTAATTCAAATGTATTGTGTACCATGGGAAATCAAGGTAAAGAGCAACCCGGAAAAATAGAGTCACATTTGTTTCATCCTGTATTTTTAAGTGGACATTTTAAAAGTATATTTGCAACAAAATACTTGAATCCGGTATTGCAGAATAAAAAACTGGAAATTCTAGAAATACGTGGTGAAAATCGAAAGCAGCAAGAGATACTTGCGAAATTAAGACAGTTATCGTTTATACAAAGAAAAGAGAATATGGAATTTCAGACCAGAAATCTGGTATCAGAAATCTGGATATTATTATTAAATGAGATTAAACGGATGGAGGCAGACAGCGTACCTCTAAAGAGAGTCAGCCAGGAAAGAATTCAGACAATGATGGCATTTGTTCAGCGTAATTATGCTGAGAAAATTACGCTGGAGGATATTGCATTGTCGGCTGCTGTCAGCAAAAGGGAATGTGTCAGGTGTTTCCAAAATGGGATACATAAAACGCCATATGAATATTTGCTGAACTATAGAATTGAGACGGCTGAGAGATTGTTAAAAGAAACAGATACACCAATAATAGATATTGCATTTCAAACAGGGTTTACAAATGGTGCTTACTTTGGCAAAATGTTTAAAAAAATATGCGGAAAAACACCGGGAATATATAGAAAAGCATATAGAGAAATTATTTTAGATGGTGGCGTATTGACAGGAAAAAAAGGGTGATGATACAATTAAACAATACTGGGAGAAAAGGAATTTTGGTCAAAACACCTGGTAATCACAGTCGTTTTAAAATGATGATTTAGGAAAGGATATGGTGAAGCATATGACAACATTAAAACTAAATAATGGAATTGAGATACCGCAGCTAGGTCTTGGTGTTTTTCAGACGCCAAAGGGAGAAGATACAGTGAACTCTGTGAAGTGGGCTCTTGAAGCAGGATATCGTCATATAGATACTGCAAAAATATATGGAAATGAATCGGATGTGGGAACTGGTATAAAGGAAAGTAAAATTGCAAGAGAAGAAATTTTCCTTACTACGAAGTTGTGGAATGAAGATATTCGAGCTGAGAGGACCAGAGAAGCTTTTGAAGAAAGCTTAAAAGCTCTGCAGACAGATTATGTAGATTTGTATTTGATACACTGGCCTGTAGAATCATTTGAAAAAGCCTGGTCAGTAATGGAAGAATTGTATCAAGAAGGGAAAATTAAGGCCATAGGTTTAAGTAATTTCCACCAGAGTCATTTGGACAAAATACAAAAGATAGCAAAGGTAAAACCTGTGGTAAACCAAATTGAATCCCATCCGTATATGAATAATCAGGATTTAATTGATTTAAGTAAATCAATGGGAATGGAAATAGAAGTATGGAGCCCTCTAGGCGGAACAGGCGGTAATGTTCTGCAGGATGAAACCTTAAATAAACTAGCAGGAAAATATGGGAAATCCCCGGCTCAAATTGTTTTAAGATGGGATATACAAAGAGGGGTAATCGTTATTCCTAAATCAATTCATAAAGATAGAATTATTTCAAATATGGATATATTTGACTTTAAACTGTCAGATGAAGATATGGCTTTGATCAATCAGCTGAATAAAAACCTCAGAGTGGGTCCAAATCCAGATAATTTTGATTTTTAAACTGATTACTTTATTGCTAAGACTAGGAGGCTTTCTATGGAGATAAAAAATGCAGCTCTTATCGGGTTGGGCGCAATGGGCGTGTTTTTTGCACCCAGAATGGAAGAACATCTGGGCAGAGAAAATTTTTGTGTGATCGCCCAGGGAGAGCGTAAAAGAAGACTGGAAAACAAAGGCGTTCTGATAAATGGGAAAAGTTATCGTTTTCCAATCTGTGCTCCTTGTGATGGTACAAAAAAGGATCTGATTATTATGGCGGTAAAAGACATGGCTCTGGAACAGGCCATTCAAGACATCCATAATTTTGTGGGAGAGAATACACTTATATTATGTGTGATGAATGGTGTAGAAAGTGAGCAGAAAGTTGCTGCCAAATATGGCTGGGAGCATGTGCTTTATTCCTATATGAGGATGTCAATCGTAATGATAGACGGGAAAGCCGATTTTGACCCATACTGGGGAAAAGTATATTTTGGTGAGGCTCAAAATGAACAATTGACCAATCGTGTTATTGCAGTCAGAGATATAATGGAAAAGTGTGACATTCCTTATAAAATAGAACGAGATATGATGTGGGGACTTTGGTTCAAGTATATGAGCAACGTAGGGGAAAACCTGACCTGCGCTCTCCTTGGAATTCCTTTTGGTGCATACAGAAAAAGTAAAGCCGCAAATGAAATACGCTGGGCGGCAATGAAAGAAGTACAGGCAGTTGCAAAAGCCAGAGGGATTGTTATTACAGATGAACAGATGAAAAAACAGTATGAATCAATTTGCAAAATACCTTATAAAAACAAACCTTCGACTTTACAGGATCTGGATGCAGGAAAGAAAACGGAAGTAGATATGTTTGCCGGCAGCATGGTAAAGATGGGGGAAACACATGGTATTCCCACACCTATTTGCTGGATGTTCCTTCATGGTATACATGTTTTGGAAAATAAAGAAAATTTGCTGTGTGAAAATGAAAGGGAGAATGACTAGATGATCAACTATTCCGAAAATCAGAAAAAGGCATATCATATTCAAATAGGAGCAGGAGATGTGGGGAGATATATAATTATGCCCGGAGACCCTAAACGCTGTGCATTTATTGCAAAGTATCTGGATGATGCAAAACTAATTGCGGATAACAGAGAATATGTCACCTATACAGGGACATTGGATGGGATAAAAGTAAGTGTGACATCTACAGGCATTGGAGGTCCGTCTGCAGCCATAGCAATGGAAGAACTGGTTATGGCAGGAGGAGATACATTTATCCGTATCGGCACAAGCGGAGGGATGGATACAGCTGTTCAAAGCGGTGATCTTGTCATTGCTAACGGAGCTGTCCGTATGGAAGGAACAAGTAAAGAATACGCACCCATAGAATTTCCGGCTGTACCTGATTTTACGGTGACAAATGCACTGGTCAATGCAGCAGAAAAATTGCAGATGAAATATCATGTGGGGGTTGTTCAGTGTAAAGACTCCTTTTATGGACAACATTCACCCGAAACAAAACCGGTGGGTTATGAATTGATGAGCAAGTGGGATGCCTGGGTAAAGCTGGGGTGTAAAGCATCTGAAATGGAATCAGCAGCCTTGTTTGTTGTGGCAAGTTATTTAAAAGTCAGAGCTGGATCTGTATTTGTCGTACTGGCAAATCAGGAGCGTGCAAAGCAGGGACTTGATAATCCTATAATACATGACACAGATGCGGCAATCCGGGTTGCGGTTGAGGCCGTAAGAGGACTGATTAAAGCTGATACAGATTCGGAAAAAAAGGTTCTGGACGGCAAGTTGGAAATGGAGTGATAAGATGCTGCCGATAAAAGACATGATTGAACAGGCCGTTAATGCAATGGGAAATGCATACACGCCTTACTCCCGCTTTAAAGTGGGCGCCTCGCTTTTGGATATAAATGGTAAGATTCATCAAGGGTGCAACATTGAGAATGCTGCATATACTCCTTGTAATTGTGCAGAGCGTACCGCCTTTTTTAAAGCCTTAAGTGAAGGCATAAGACAATTTGAAGCAATTTGTATTGTTGGCGGTAAGGATGGCGTGTTAACTGAATTCACACCTCCTTGCGGTGTATGCAGACAGGTAATGATGGAATTTTGTGATCCAAAAAATTTTAAGATTATTTTGGCGGTAAACATGGAAAATTATAAAATATATACCTTGGAGGAGCTATTTCCATTAGGATTTGGGCCTTTGAATTTAACATGATTTTTTCGGAGATAGAATACTGGTGAAAGGTCAGGAAATTTAGTGATAAAAAGATGGGAGGAAAGATACAATATGGATAAAATCAGAATCGGAATCACGGGGTACGGCAATATTGGTCGGGGAGTAGAAGCAGCAGTACTTCGGAATCAAGATATGGAGCTGAAGGCTGTTTTTACAAGACGATCCCCGGAAACTGTACAAACAGTATGTGAAAAAGTTCCTGTTATGCATATGAATGATTTGATGAGCATGAAGGATGAAATTGATGTTATGATTCTTTGCGGAGGGTCTGCTACAGACCTGCCTGAAATGGGGCCTGAAGTGGCTAAGCATTTTACTACTATAGACAGTTTTGATACTCATGCCAGAATACCGGAATATTTTAAAAATATGGATGATGCGGCTAAAAAGGGAGAAAATATTAGTATAATATCTGTAGGCTGGGATCCCGGTCTGTTTTCCTTAAACAGACTTTACGCAGAAGCGGTCCTTGTGCAGGGAAGCACTGAGACATTCTGGGGAAAAGGGGTCAGCCAGGGACATTCTGATGCAATACGCCGCGTACCGGGAGTGAAAAATGCCATACAATATACAGTACCAATAGAATCAGCAGTGGACAAAGTGAGAAAAGGTGTTGAGTGGACACCCTCGGCAAGGGATAAACACTTAAGAGAGTGCTATGTTGTAGCCGAGGAAGGGGCAGATCTTAAACAGATCGAACATACCATTAAAAATATGCCAAATTATTTTTCGGATTATGATACAACCGTAAGTTTTATTACAGAAGAAGAATTAAAAGAAAGTCATAGCAGGATGCCTCATGGCGGATTTGTTGTACGCAGCGGGGAGACCGGAAATCAGGGAAACAGGCAGGTGATTGAATATTCTTTGAATCTGGATTCAAATCCTGAATTTACGGCAAGTGTTTTGATTTGTTATGCAAGAGCAGCTTATCGTCTTTCTCGCAAAGGTGAGTCGGGAGCAAGAACCGTTTTGGATATTGCGCCGGCATTGTTATCGATGAAATCAGGAGAAGAACTGAGATCCCAATTGTTGTAGTGCAACATAAAAGTGGCAAGGTAAAGGCAGATTTTATGGCAGAGGTTGAAATCTTGTCAGTAATTATGTATAATAAAAAAATCAATGAGTCCTAAACAAAATATGCTCATGTGATCAGGAGGAAGTTATGGCCGGACAGTATGATGGAATGGCAATAGGAATATTTGAACTGGATAGTGAATGTGCATGTTTTGTTGCATTAGATGCAGCAGCAAAAACTGCGGATGTTAAGATACAGGCTGTAGAGAGAAATCGTTTTTCGGCCGGAGCCTGTGTGAAAATGCGCGGAGGTATATCTGATGTGAGAGCGGCTATGGATGCAGCCCTTAATGTTGCCGGAGGAATGGCAGAAATTATTTCTCACACAGTAATAGCAGCACCGGCGCCGGATGCAGAGACAGCAATTGCAATGACAATTCATAAGTAAGGAAGAGGTACAGATATGACATACGGAGCATTCGGACTAGTGGAAGTTCTTGGTGAGGCCAATGCAATATTGGTAACAGACCAGATGCTGAAAGCAGCAGATGTGGAATTTGAGACGCAGGATACAAAGTGTGGGGGTCATGCACTGATATTCATCAGCGGAAGTGTTTCTGCGGTGAAGGCTGCAGTAGATACCGTGGCAGTGAATCCGCCATGCAAGATATTTAACTCAGCAGTAATATCTAATCCGTCTGAAGAAATGATAAAGATTGTAGAAGTGTTTAAAGAGAGACGTAAAAAGTAAAAGATAAAATTGGCTGCCTTATTATTGAGGCAGCCAATTTGTTTTATCCGTATCTTTTTTTAATACTTATTTAAAAATAGTAAAGCGGTTTTTTACTGAATTTCTGAAAGCGGTTTAAAGGTATATCCCATCTCTTCCCATTTAGTCAAAAGCTCATCGAGTATTTCTCCGTTTGTTTTTGATGTGCTGTGCAATAACACAATAGCACCGGGATGAATTCTTCCCAGTAGTTTTTCAAAGGCCTCGTCTTTTGTGGGTTGGTCGTTTTCGTACCAGTCAACATATGCCAGGCTCCAGAAGAATGTCTTATAACCCATATCTTTAGCCATCTGTAAATTCGCTTCACTGTATTTTCCTTGTGGGGGACGGTAATAATGGGTCATATCCTGGCCGGTAATTGCTTTATATTCACTTTCTACATCTACCAGTTCTTTTTGGAACGCCTCTTTTGTGGACATCTGAGACATATCCGGATGATGATATGTATGATTACCTACCGTATGACCCTCATCAACCATTCTCTTAATTAGATCGGGATTGGAAGAGATAAATGTGCCTACAACAAAAAAAGTAGCAGGAACATTATGTTTTTTAAGTGCGTCCAGAATTGCCGGTGTATTTCCGTTTTCATAACCGGCATCAAAGGTTAGGTAAATTACCTTTTCCTCTGAATTGCCGGCATAAAAAGCATCAAATTTCTTTAATTCTTCTGCTGTTGCATTGGCAACGGGAGGCTGACCTTCTTCCTGAAAACTTAATCCCCAGTTTCCTTCCGCGGAAGTCATTACTGCCTCTGGTTTGAAGTGGTCTTGAACTTTACCTGCTCCGTGTCCCAGCGCAAATGCGGCGGCGAAGAGAAACAGTAGCTTTACACTACGTTTCAGAAGTGTTTTCTTTTCCAATTTAATTTTCATGATATCACCTGAATTATATTCCTTATAGTATATGATGAAAATATGGAAATATTTTACCAATATAATAATCCCGTATATAGTGATGAAATAAACATACAATGCAATAAAATAATTTTACAGAGGATAAAATAGATTTTTAACCCAAAGCATGATAAAGTGGTAGAAGATAATTTTTACAGGGTACAAGGAGGAAGAAATGGAAAGAGCAGCACTGTTTTTTGATATTGATGGAACTATTTTAAGTGAGATCACAAAAGAGATTCCTAAAAGCGCATTAGATGCAATGTCTGCAGCGAAAGCGGCGGGACACCTTATTTTTATTAATACAGGAAGGACACTCTGCAGTATACCACCTCAGCTAAGACGCTTTGCATTCGATGGCTATCTTTGTGGATGTGGCACATATCTTACTTATCAGAATGATATTTTATTTTCAAAATCTATTCCTCAAAAAAGAGGGAGAGAGATTGTGGATATGATGATTGCCTGCAAAATGGAAGGTCTGGTAGAAGGAACAGATGATATTTACCTGCCAGGCAGAATGTCTCGTTTTGACCGTTTGGAGAGCTCCAGGAGATATTTTTATGCTGCAGGTTTAGGCCGAGAAACGTTTATAGAAAGCGGAGAATTTATTTTTGATAAATTATTTGTATATGCAGATGAACAAAGTGACAGAGACAGATTTTTTGAATTTATTGCATCAGATATGGAGGCTATTGACAGAGGCGGAGATACCTATGAATGTATACAAAAAGGATATTCTAAAGCGACTGCCTGCGATTTTATATTAAAAAAATTTGGTTTGAATAATGAGCAGATATATGTATTTGGGGACAGTACTAACGATATTTCTATGTTTGAATATGCCAAACATGCAATAGCAATGGAAGTACATGCCAGTGAATTAGATCCTTACACAGAATATGTAACCGGTAAAGTGGAGGAGGACGGAATCGCACAGGCGATTCGCCACTATGGTCTCAGTTAAGATAGCCCCTCCTGTTCACTTTTAGGATTAGAACATTTTTGCCAACTCATCGTGGATCCGATTTCCCATATTGTAATCCAACTTTTTGTTAAACCAGATTTCTTCTGACCCGATCGCCTGATCAACAAGCATCATGAGACCGGTAACGATCTGAAGTCCCTCTTCCTGGGAAATTCTGAGAAATTCGGTGATAAGAGGATTGTAGACAATGTCAGAAGCCACCTTAAACTGCCGTATAACAGAGGCGTCAACAGGGCTCTCTCCAGCATGGGGAAACATCCCTACAGGAGTAGTGTTGATGATAATATCCCCTGCGGGTATATCAGACAAATCACAGGTGCCGATATAAGGAAATAGTTCTTCCAGATGCAGGATGGCTTCTTCGTTTCGTGCGGCAACAGTTATTTTTGCCGCCCCACCAAGATGAAAACCATATATCAATGCTTTTGCCGCCCCGCCTGAGCCAAGAATGACAATATTTTTATCTTTAAGCGCAACCCCAGCTTTGGTGAACATGCTCACCACTCCGATATAATCAGTATTGTATCCGTAAAAAAGACCATCTTTCATATAAATGGTATTAACTGCTTCTATATTTTGGGCATGAAAATCTAAAACATCCACGAGTCTGAAAGCCACTTCTTTGTAAGGCATAGTCACATTCATACCAAGAATATTTTCTTCTTTCATAACATCAAGAACGTGCAGAACTTCCTGATTGTCCATTTCATATTTTTTGTAGATTCCTTCAATATTTTGTTGTTTTAATAAATCCATGTGAATTTCGGGGGAAAGACTATGTCCCAGGGTTTCTCCCAATACACCCAGATGGAGATTTTTATCATTTTTTATATTCATCATTATATTGTCCCTGCTGCTTCAAAAAAATTAAGGTTAGTGGGGTATACAAAACTGCTGCCTATTCGGTGGAGAAGAACCACATTCAAATTATCCTCCAGATTTTTCTTGTCAAGACGAATAGCGTCGTTTAGTTCGGATACAGGCAGATTACATTGGTAAGGCAATCCGTAAATTTTCAAAAGGTCACAGATTTTTTCTGCTTCACCTAATGCGGTGAGTCCATACTTTTCTGCAAGGCAAGTAATTTGATACATCCCTATTGCAACAGCCTCTCCGTGACTTTCACGTTTATATTGATAAAATTGTTCGATTGTGTGAGCTAGTGTATGCCCGAAATTAAGCAGCATACGTTCTCCCGTATCAAACTGGTCAGCTTCTACAATCGTGCGCTTTATGTCCACACAACGATAAATGATAGAAGGAATCTGGCTTTTCAGTTCTTCAAAAGAATGATAAGAACTTAATAATTCAAATAGTGACAGATCTTTGATACAGCCATATTTGATTACTTCACCCATACCATCCCTGATATAGCGTTCTGGCAGTGTATTTAACACATCGGGATCAATTAAAACTAGTTTTGGGTGATAAAATGCACCAACCAGATTTTTCCCTTGTGGAAGATCTACGGCTACTTTGCCTCCGATAGAAGAATCAACCTGTGCCAACAGTGAGGTTGGGATTTGTACAAGCGGAACGCCTCTTAGATAACTGGCAGCAGCAAACCCTGCCAAATCTCCAGTCACACCACCTCCAAGAGCAATTACCAGATCACTTCTTGTAATATTGTTCGCCAGCATTGCGGCAAAAATTTTAGGAAGAGTTTCGAAACTTTTTGTTGATTCTCCGTGTGGCAATACCAGGCTTGAACACTCAAAGGAGGAAAGTGCATTTACAAGTAACTCACCATATAAAGGATAAATATTATCATCAGATACAATGATAATCCGTTTTCCTTTAAATACCTGAGAAATATAAGTACCTGCATGTTTTAAAATACCTGATTCAATGTAAACAGGATAACTATTATTGTCTAAATTAACCGTTAATTTCAAATGAATTCTCCTTCTCTAAGATAAGCATTACAGATAAGACCTGCTTTAATTACATTGTTTTACCCACAACAGCCGCTATCTGTTTTATCTGTTTAAGCAAATCGTTATATTTTGATGGTTTTAAAGATTGCGCTCCATCGCACAAAGCAGCCTCAGGATCATTATGAACTTCAATCATCAGCCCATCGGCGCCGGCAGCCATAGCAGCCTTAGCCATAGGATCAACAAGCCACCATTTTCCACCTGCATGACTGGGGTCTACGATAACCGGCAGATGTGTCTTTTTCTTCAATACTGGAATGCTCTGCAAATCTAGCGTATTTCTTGTATAAGTTTCAAAGGTACGTATTCCTCGTTCACACAGAATAACATTTTCATTTCCTGATGCCATGATATACTCTGCAGACATAATCCACTCTTCATAAGTGGCATTTAATCCTCTTTTTAGTAAGACAGGTCGATCTAATTGACCAAGCTGTTTGAGAAGATCAAAATTTTGCATATTTCTGGCTCCGATTTGAATCAAGTCAACTTTTTCATTGAAAGTATCCAGATATTGTGGAGACATCAGCTCTGATACAATAGGAAGGCCGGTTTCCTTTTTTACTTCACAAAGGATTTCCAATCCATCAAGGCCAAGTCCCTGAAAAGAATAAGGACTGGTTCTTGGCTTGAAGGCACCTCCGCGGAGGAGATTGGCACCGGAAGCTTTCGCTGACTTTGCGATTCCCATGACCTGATCCAGCGATTCCACTGAACACGGACCGGCTATCAGTGCAAGGTTAGAACCTCCAATTTTAACGCCGGAAACATCTATTATGGAATCTTCTGGATGAAATGCACGATTTGCCAGTTTGTAAGGCTCCTGAACGTGCATAACTTTATCTACCCCTTCATCTACTTCAAATAATTTGGGGTCCATTGCGGTGGTATCCCCTATGCAGCCAATAATTGTCATTTCCTGTCCTCTCACGATGTGTGTATCAAGTCCGCGTTTTCTGATCAGAGTTTCAACACGGTTAATATTTTCTTCTGATGCATGTGGTTTCATTACAATAATCATATATAACCTCCCATTTAACGATAACTTCACACTGTAAAATTTTAGCTGTTTAAAGTGTGAAAACAAGTGTATCATAAAACATTAACAGAGAAATGTCAATAAGTTTGATGCAAAATGATGTACAGAATAGTGAACAAGAGATAAATACAGGCTGCCTGCCGTTGACATTTTAAAAAGAGAGGTGTATTTTATCTTGGAAGGTAATTAATATCATCTAAAAGAAAATATATAAATGAAGTACATGAGAATTGAGGTAAGAAAAATGAAAATCATGAAACAAATCGGCATCATCTTTATGGTTTGCTGGGTCAGTCAGGTAATCGCAGGAATACTTCCCTTTGACTTTCCCGCAAGTGTAGTAGGGATGATTTTTTTATTTTTGTGTCTGCTGAGTGGAGTGCTCAAAATTGAACACGTTCAGGAAAAATCAGATTTCCTTCTGGAAAATATGGCCTTTTTCTTTATTCCCGCGGGAGTAAGTATTATGAATTATTTTAGCGTGCTCAAAAGCAGTGTGGTGCAGCTGATTATTATTTGTATAATATCAACCGTAATTACTTTTGCTGTAACAGCTTACAGTGTAAAGTGGACCATAAAACTGTTGGAAGGGAGAAAAAAATAATGCAGGCATTATATGCTTCACCCTATTTCGGAGTAGCCCTTAGTGTAATTGCTTTTGCGGCCGGAGTTAAGATGCAGCAAAAAACAAAATCAGCTCTCTGCAATCCTTTGATAATTGCCATTGTCCTGATCATTGGCGTTCTGCTGGTGTTGAAGATTCCTTATGATTCTTATAACGTGGGTGGAGAAATTATCAACATGTTTCTGGCTCCGGCAACAGCATGCCTTGCGGTATCTATATATACAAGACTGGCAATTCTTAAGAAATACTGGCTGCCTATTTTAGTGGGATGCATAGCCGGTTCTCTTTCATCTATGATAAGTGTATATGGATTATGCAGACTCTTCGGATTAAATTCAAGTCTTACGATGTCTATGCTGCCAAAGTCCGTTACGACTCCCATTGCAGTCAGTGTAGCACAGGCCCACGGCGGTGTGGTACCGGTAACTGTTGTGGCAGTTATCTTTACGGGAATAATAGGGAGCATTGCCGCACCCTGGTTAATACGTATTTTTCGTGTGACAGATTCGGTGGCTGCAGGTCTGGCAATCGGTGCATGCAGTCATGCAGTGGGTACTTCTAAGGCAATTGAGATTGGTGAAGTAGAAGGAGCCATGAGTGGCCTGGCGATTGGAATATGCGGAGTAGTGACGGTAGTGTTTTCTTTGTTTATTTAAAATGTGCTGTTCATTACATAATGAGGAATATCATGTTAGAAAGAGGGGATAGTTTTGAAAAAGGACATATCAAATACAATCAAAAGGGCACAGCGCTTTCCAGTTATATTGATCGGAGAAGGACTGCTGGTAGGCACTGTAGGAGGGCTGATCGTGCTGCTGTACCGAGTGGCACTTGCCTACGCAGGAAAGTGGCTTGAGTTCATCTTGAATTTCATAAGAGGTAATCCGCTTAAAATAGCAGTTTGGTTTTTGCTTCTGTTTGCAATGGCTTTTGTAGTCGGAAAGCTGGTAAAATGGGAACCAATGATTTCAGGTAGTGGCATACCCCAGGTAGAGGGGGAAGTAACAGGAAAACTTGTACAAGACTGGAAAAAGGTTCTTCCTGCAAAATTTACAGGTGGGTTTATCTGTATGTTTGCAGGTCTATCTCTTGGCAGAGAGGGTCCGTCAATTCAGCTAGGTGCAATGACCGGCAAGGGTTTATCCCGCCTTTTTGGACGCGGGAAAACAGAGGAGAGATATCTGATGACTTGTGGAGCAAGTGCAGGACTTGCCGCTGCATTTCACGCGCCTCTGGCAGGAATGATGTTTGCATTGGAAGAAATTCATAAAGGTTTTTCGGCTTCTATTCTGATTTCGGTAATGACTGCATCAGTTATCTCTGATTATATTTCTTCTCATATCCTTGGACTGGATCCGGTATTTCGATTTAAACTTGAGCAGGCACTGCCTCAAAATTATTATTGGATGTTGATTATTCTTGGTTTACTATGTGGTGTGGGCGGTGTGTTCTACAATTGGAGTATGCTCAAGACTCAGGATGTACTAAAAAAGGCAAAACACCTAAATGAAACGACACGGCTTATGATCGCCTTTTGTGCAGCAGGAATATTGGGAATGATCATGCCCTCTGTTCTGGGAAGCGGACATGAATTAATTGTAGCTCTTACAAACGGGAAAATGGTACTGTCCATTGTGATTTTGACTTTTGTTGTAAAGTTTGTATTTTCAGCCGTGAGTTTTGGCTCCGGTGCACCAGGCGGGATTTTTTTTCCTCTGCTTATACTTGGTGCAATGATAGGCGGGGCTTTTGCGATGACAGGGGTACAGTTTTTCGGACTGGATCCGGTCTATATAAATAATTTTATTTTACTGGCTATGGCCGGTTTTTTTGCGGCTATTGTAAGAGCGCCGATAACAGGTATTATTTTGTTATTTGAAATGTCCGGTTCTGTGAATCAGCTGTTATCCCTTGCTGTTGTATCGGTTACTGCATATATTACCGCTACATTGTTAAAATCAGAACCTATTTATGAAAGCCTGCTTGATCGCATACTGAAAAGTCAGGGAAAACATCATATAACAAATGTTAAGGGAACGGGGCAAAAGGTGCTGGATACTTTCGTGATCATGAATGGTTCCGTTCTGGAGGGCAGAGTAATTAAAGACATAACCTGGCCTGATGATTGCCTGATAGTGGCATTGGAAAAAGGTGGAAAAGAGTTTATACCAAGAGGAAAGACCACCCTTATGGCGGGGGATATACTGACTGTGATGGCAGACGAAAGAGATGCCGGATATTTACATGACAAAATGGAAAAGTTATGTTATACTTCGTATTAGAGTATGCACTAGATCTGAGTGTATAAGAGAAGTTGAAGGAGCAAAAATCTAATGAAAAGAATATTGTTAAAGCTGAGTGGAGAAGCACTTGCAGGAGATAAAAAGACAGGCTTTGATGAAGCAACATGTATTGGTGTTGCTGAGCAGGTCAGATCACTTGTAGAAGATGGAATACAAGTAGCAGTGGTGACTGGAGGCGGAAACTTTTGGAGAGGCCGCACAAGCGAGACAATAGACAGGGTTAAGGCTGACCAGATAGGAATGCTGGCTACAGTAATGAACTGTATATACGTATCGGACATATTTAGGCATGTAGGTCTGAAGACAGAGATTTTCACCCCTTTTGTCTGTGGGGCATTCACTACATTGTTTTCCAAAGATGCTGCAAATGCCGCACTGGATCAAGGTAAAGTAATCTTTTTTGCCGGTGGTACGGGACATCCGTATTTTTCAACGGATACAGGAGCAGTACTTCGTGCAATTGAGATAGAGGCTGATGCTATGCTTCTTGCCAAAGCTATAGACGGGATTTATGACAGTGATCCAAAAACAAATCCAGATGCGAAAAAGTATGATGAAATTTCTATTCAAGAAGTAATTGACAAGAAACTTGCAGCTGTGGATCTGACAGCGTCAATCCTTTGTCTGGAAAATAAAATGCCAATGCTGGTATTTGGATTAAATGAAGAAAATAGTATTGTGGAAACCATGAGCGGTACATTTACAGGAACAAAAGTAACCGTATAGGGAGGATATGGAGATGGATGAAAAATTAAAAGGTTATGAAGAGAAAATGACGAAGACACTGGGAAACTTAAATAGTGAACTGGCGGCAATCAGAGCCGGACGTGCAAATCCCCATGTACTGGATAAGCTGATGGTAGAGTATTATGGTGCACCCACACCTCTTCAGCAGGTGGCTAATGTCTCTGTGCCTGAAGCACGTATGATTCAGATACAGCCATGGGAAAAAAGTCTTCTTAAAGAAATTGAAAAGGCAATCAATATGTCTGATATCGGGATTAATCCTACGAATGACGGCAGTACAATCAGGCTGATTTTTCCTGAATTGACTGAAGACCGCAGAAAAGAACTGGTAAAAGATGTAAAGAAAAAAGGTGAAGCAGCAAAAATCGCAGTCCGCAATATCAGGCGTGATGGCAATGAAGCTTTTAAAAAGCTGAAAGGCGGCGAAATTTCAGAGGATGGCATTAAGGATTTAGAAGAGGCGCTACAGAAGATTACAGATAAATTTATCACAGAGGTAGATAAAGCTGTAGAAGTCAAATCAAAAGAAGTGCTTACTGTCTAGAAAAAAGAAGTCAGGACTGGTTATTTGCACAACAGAAAAACTGGCTGGTAAATAAGCGAATCGGAGAGGCTTGTATATACAGCCTCTCTTTTGCTCTTTGATAAATAAAGGCTGAAAAGCTGGTTTTAGGAGGATATAATTGATGAAAGTACCACAGCATGTGGCTATTATTCTGGATGGGAATGGCCGTTGGGCAAAATCCAAGGGAATGCCGAGAAACTATGGTCATGCTCAGGGAAGCAAAAATGTAGAAAAAATCTGTGAAGAGGCATGGAGAATGGGAATCAAATACCTGACAGTATATGCCTTTTCTACAGAGAATTGGAATCGCCCCAAAGGCGAGGTCGATGCATTAATGAAGCTGCTTCGAAACTACATGAAAACCTGTCTGAAGACTGCTGAAAAAAATGACATGAAGATTCGGGTCATCGGAGATATAAAAGCACTGGATGAAGATATAAAAGGACGAATTTCAGAGCTGGAGGAGGCAAGTAAAAATAACCAGGGGTTAAATTTTACAATAGCCATTAATTACGGCAGCAGAGATGAAATGATCAGAGCGATGAAAAGGCTTGCAGCTGACTGTGTTGATGGAATATTAAGTCCTGATGATGTAAGTGAAACGTCATATGAAAGCTATCTGGACACACATGGTATACCAGATCCTGATTTGTTGATCCGTACCAGCGGTGAACTTAGGCTGTCTAATTTTCTGCTCTGGCAGCTGGCCTATACTGAATTTTATTTTACCGATGTTTTATGGCCTGATTTCACAAAAGCGGAATTAGAAAAGGCTATTGAACAGTATAATAACAGAGATAGACGATTTGGCGGAGTAAAGGGGGAAAAAGATGTTTAAAACACGGCTATTAAGTGGAATACTGTTGATAATCATTGCTTTGTTTACTGTGATTTCAGGAGGGAGCATTTTATTTGCCACTTTGTTTATCATCAGCCTCATCGGAATGACTGAACTATATAAGGTATTTGGCATACACAAGAAGGCACCGGGAATTTGCGGCTACTTATTTGCAGCCGCATATTATGGGCTGGTTTACCTAAAGCCAGTTCTGCCGGCTAATGAGAACTGGCTTATGTTCCTGTTCATGGTCTTTTTGATTTGTATGATGGGGGTGTTTGTTTTTTCATTTCCTAAATATGAGACAGAGCAGATACTGGCCGCCTTTTTCGGTATGTTCTATGTAGCTGTTATGCTCTCTTTCATATATCAGACCCGAAATCTTCCGGAAGGTATATTTACAGTCTGGCTGGTCTTTATCTGTTCATGGGGATGCGATACCTGCGCTTATTGCGTGGGGATGTTGATTGGAAAGCACAAATTGGCACCAAAGTTAAGTCCGAAAAAATCAATAGAAGGCGGAATAGGTGGTATTGTGGGCGCTTCACTTCTTGGTATACTTTATGCTCTGGCTATTAATAAATGGGGCAATGCAGGTGCAAATCTGGTGAGATTCGCGATTATAGGAGCAATAGGAGGTGCGATTTCACAAGTGGGGGATCTGGCGGCTTCCGGAATAAAGCGAAAACATGACATCAAAGATTATGGGAAATTAATTCCGGGTCATGGTGGTATTCTTGACAGATTTGACAGTGTGATTTTTACAGCACCTATCATTTATTATCTGGCGGTTTTACTTTAGGATAAAAAGATAGAGAAAAGAAAGGTTTTGCATATGAAGAAAATTGCGATACTGGGCTCTACAGGTTCTATTGGCACACAGACCCTGGACGTAGTACGGGAAAATGGAGATATTATTGTCACTGCGCTGGCAGCGGGTAATAACATTACGCTGCTGGAACGGCAGATAAGGGAATTTACTCCCAAACTGGCTGCGGTCAAGACGGAAGAAAAAGCACGAGAACTGCGGGAAAGCGTGCGTGATTTGGATATACGTATAGTTTGGGGAATGGAAGGTCTGCTGGAGGTATCCTCTGAACCTGAGGCAGAGATTCTGGTAACAGCAATTGTTGGAATGATTGGTATTTTACCAACAATAGCCGCCATAAAAGCAAAGAAAAATGTTGCTCTTGCAAATAAAGAAACACTGGTAACAGCCGGGCATATCATCATGCCACTGGCAAAAGAGAACGGTGTTTCAATTCTGCCAGTGGATAGTGAGCACAGTGCCATTTTTCAGTCTCTGCAGGGGGGACAGCAGAAATCTCTTCATAAAATCCTGCTGACCGCATCAGGTGGTCCGTTCAGAGGCAGGAAGAAAGAAGAACTGGAGCATATTCAGGTAGAAGATGCGTTAAAACATCCTAATTGGGAAATGGGACGTAAGATTACCATAGATTCCTCCACTCTTGTTAACAAAGGCTTGGAAGTAATCGAGGCGAAGTGGCTTTTTGATGTGCCAATCGACAAAGTAGAAGTGGTCGTTCAGCCTCAAAGTATTATACATTCCATGGTAGAATATGAAGATGGTGCAATTATAGCTGAACTTGGAACTCCGGATATGAAACTGCCGATACAGTATGCGTTGTATTATCCTGAAAGAAGGTATCTTCCGGGTGAAAGACTTGATTTTGAGAAGTTGACTCATATTACTTTTGAAAAGCCGGACATGGAGACATTTTATGGATTAAAGCTGGCTCTGGAGGCTGGAGAAAAAGGGGGATCACTTCCCACTGTATTCAATGCTTCCAATGAAAAAGCTGTTTCACTATTTTTAAACAGAAAAATAAGTTATCTGCAGATACCAGAGATAATAAAGGAATGTATGCAATATCATAAAATAATACTAAATCCTACAATAGAAGATATACTAAGTACAGAACAATCGACATATGAATTTATTAAAAACAGGTGGTAGTGTATGGGAATTATTTTGGCAATTATTTTATTTAGCGTGGTCATTGTTTTTCACGAACTGGGACATTTTACCCTTGCAAAGTTAAACGGTATCCGCGTAGATGAATTTTCACTGGGACTGGGTCCCACAATCATAGGAAAAAAAATCGGAGAAACTAAATTCTCATTAAAGCTTTTTCCTTTTGGCGGAGCGTGTATGATGGGAGAAGATGATCATGATGATGTGTCAGATGGCAGCTTTAATTCAAAATCCGTATGGGCAAGAATCTCTGTCATTATAGCAGGTCCTGTATTTAATTTTATTATGGCTTTGATTTTTTCTGTAATACTGGTTGCATGGATAGGATATGATGCACCGGTAGTTGCGGGAGTTGATGAGGGCTATTCCGCAATGGAACAGGGAATGCAGGAAGGCGATGTTATTACTAAGCTGAATGGGAAAAACATACATCTCTGGAAAGAGGTCAGTTTGTTTAATCTGATGCATGGGGATGAAGATTCCATTACGGTAACTTATGAACGCAATGGAGAAGAAAAAGTGGCAACACTGGTTCCAAAGCAGCTGGAGGGTGATGCCAACAGGCGCCTGGGAATCAGAAGCAGCGGTGAAAATATTAAAGGAAATATTGTACAGTGGGTACAGTACGGGGCATATACATTAAAGTACTGGGTAGATTATACATTTGACTGTCTGAAACTTCTTGTAACAGGTCAGGTGGGCATTAAACAAATGTCCGGTCCTGTTGGTATAGTGGATTTTGTAGACAATACGTATAAAGAGGCAGCGCCAGCAGGATGGTCCATCGTTATTTTAAATCTGATGAACATTGCAATTTTATTATCAGCCAATCTGGGTGTGATGAATCTGCTTCCGCTTCCGGCACTTGATGGGGGCAGACTTGTATTTTTATTTGTAGAAGCCATACGTAAAAAGAGAGTGCCTCCGGAAAAAGAAGGCATGGTACATTTTGCGGGCTTTGCGCTGCTCATGGTTTTGATGGTAGTAGTGATGTATAATGATATCAGGAATTTGTTTTAAGGGTTAGCATAAGAGAGTTACGGAAAATATTTTTTCGTAACTTTTTCTTTTATTAAGTTTTTCACTATTTTAGCAAGTACTGCATATATATAATAGAGATGATTTTATTTTGTGAGGAAACGTATGACTTTATTAAAAGCGATGCAGGATAATGGCGTTGATAGGGGACAGCTGCAGATTAATGTTACATCAGAAATAACAGCGTTCCCTGTTGAGGATGCAACTATATCCATTGGATACACAGGAGTTCCAGACAGTACCCTTGAGGAGTTGCGGACGGATGCTTCCGGACAAACAGAAAAACTGGAACTGGCGGCCCCCCCAATTGAATATTCCTTTAATTCTTTAGCAGAGGTTCAGCCATATTCCGAGTACACCCTTGATATCCATGCGCCGGGATTTGAAACAGTAAGTATCGCGGGAACGCAGATTTTATCTGATGTTCTGGCTATACAAAATGTTAGAATGCGCCCATTGGCTGACAGTACACAGCCCGAAGAGACGTTCGTGATACCTGCACATACTTTATACGGGGAATATCCCCCTAAAATTCCGGAGGATGAGATAAAACCCATTAATGAAACCGGGGAAATTGTGTTGAGCAGAGTGGTGGTGCCTGAATATGTAGTTGTTCATAATGGTTCACCAGGAGATACAACGGCTCAAAATTATTACGTGAAATACAAGGATTATATAAAGAATGTAGCATCCAGTGAGATATATGCCACATGGCCCCAGAATACAATCCGGGCAAATGTTCTGGCCATTATGTCCTTTACGCTGAACAGAGTGTATACAGAATGGTATAGAAATAAAGGATATAATTTTACAATTACATCTTCTACGGCATTTGATCATAAATGGGTTCCAGAGAGAAATGTATATGAACCTATTTCCTTAATTGTGGATGAATTGTTTGCGAGTTACTTGTCCAGACCTAATGTAAGACAGCCAATCTTGACGCAGTATTGTGACGGGAAACGAGTAACCTGTCCCAATTGGCTAAGCCAGTGGGGGTCAATGACACTTGGTGAAGAGGGGAATTCTGCGATAGAAATTTTACGTTATTATTATGGAGATGATATGTATATTAATACTGCTCCGGAAGTATCGGGAGTGCCTTCTTCCTGGCCAGGATATCTTCTGGAAACAGGTTCTACAGGAGATAAGGTACAACAGATTCAGGAACAGTTAAATGTAATATCCGATGCTTATCCTGCTATTCCCAAAATTAATGCAGACGGCGTTTATGGTGAAGATACGGCAGCGTCTGTGGAGAAGTTCCAGTCTGTATTTGGATTACCTGCAAATGGTATCGTTGATTATACTACCTGGTATAAAATATCTGAGATATACGTTGCTGTCTCCAGAATAGCTGAGCTGGTTTAAAAAAAGAGACAGAGTGGGGATATAAACTCTCCACTCTGTCTTTTTGTTCATTACTGACCGCTGAAACCACCTTCTGCCGGTTCTTTATCCGGAATCTTATTTTTTGTACCTGATTTTCCCGGAAGGTCAACCTCTGGAATATTGTCATCGTCATAAACGTTTGCCTCTGTTGTCTTTGACGGCAGTTTAATTTCTTTCATCATCTTATCTCCTCATGTTTTTCACATAGTATGTGTGAAAAATCTGAGAATATACTTAATGTGCTTAATCTGCCAGGGCATAAATCTGTAGAAAGTTTTTTCTCTCCTCTTTATCCATACGGACAAAGTCGGTAAATTCCACATCGACAAGATACATAGGCTGTTCACAGCAAAGCGCATGTGACTGATTATTAGTATAATGATATTTTTTGCACTTTATACAATAAAAAACATGCATCATTTGTATCACCCCCTGCTTAATATCATACCACACAATGTGATGATAAAAAATCAAAAAGTGGGGAATTGTAAAAGTTTGTCAGTAAATAGACATTCCCGTATATAATCATATACATAAAAAGAGAAAATGTCAGATTTATTGACAAAACAGTGTTTTTTTAGAGAATTGACTTTTTTAATATTTATCATCTATAATAGAAAAATGCATATTGTTTAGTTACCGGAATATGTATGAAAAAGATACTTAAAAATCTAGATATTAGTTTATAAATCAGGGTGGGATATGGCAAAACACAGGAAAAAAAGAAAATGGCCGGTATTTATAATAATGATAGTAATAATCTGTATTTTGTCAGGTTTGGGAGGTGTTGGAATAAAGCGGATTTCTGTTTTGTTTACATCGGCCAGAGAAGTGATAGAAACAGTAAAAATTAAAACAGAAGAGACAGGCAGCGTTCCTTTTGAGAAAATAAAAATTCCTGAAGGAGATGTTGCATACGGATATTATTACAGGCAGCTGAGCGAAGATGAGCAGAGCCTGTATAAGGAAATGTATCAGGGAATTCTGGAATCGTCCCCATCTATATACATGCATTCTCCAGATGTTGATATCATAAAAAAAATAAGCCAGTTTATTTTTTATGACAGACCTGAGTTATTCTGGTGTGGCGGGGAAATGCAGATAACCAGTTACGAAACATATGCTGAGGTTCAGCCTGTTTATACTTATTCTGGTACAGAAAAAGAGGAACGACAGCTACAGATAGATAATGCAGCAGCTGAATGCTTAAATGGTATTACCACCGAGATGACAGAATATGAAAAAATTAAATATATTTTTGAATATATTGTTAATACCGTAGACTATAATCTGGAGGCGCCTGATAACCAGAATATATATAGTGCACTTGTAGGAAAGTCTTCAGTGTGTGCAGGATATTCCCGCGCAGCCCAATATCTTTTAGAAAAGATGGGGATGGAGTGTATTTATGTAACAGGAGAAATTCCTAATCAGGGACCACATGCGTGGAATATTGTAAAGTGTAATGATCAATATTATCAAATGGATATTACCTTTGGAGATCCGGTCTTTATTGAAACTGAAAATGGTGGAGAGATGCCGGATAAAAGTATTAATTATGATTATCTTTGCTGCAGTGATGCTGAAATAATGAAAAATCATACTATGGATACTCTGGTTAATTTCCCACAGTGCACTTCTACAGATTTAAATTATTACAAGCTGAATGGTATGTATTATGAGGAATTCAGAGCAGATTTGCTATTGAATGATATGAATCAATCAATTTTTAACAGAGAGAGTTCATTTACTTGTAAATTTGCAGACTATAATGTATACCAACAGGCTCATGACAGGATATTAACAGACCTTGTACAACAGGCCGCAGAAAATTTGCTGGAATATTATGGATTGGAATCGGTTCAATATACTTATATAGAAGATGAAGTCATGGATAAGATAGTAATTTTCTGGAGTTATGAGTAAAAAATAGGGAGAGACAATGTCTACTCCCTATTTTGGTGGATAAAATACATATCTAAATCTTACCTGATTGCTGTTTTTTTTGCCTCTTAGCAGATCTGAAGAATTCATAGATATATAAAGCTTTGATGGTAAGTGTAAATCCAAATAATTTGTAAAACTTTTTAATTGTTTTTACGTATGGGTTTATATCATAATTCAAGACAAAAGCGTATTTTTTAATGTCTTTAATATCCTGTTTTAACCTTTTTTCGTTTAATTGACCAATAAACATCATTAAGACAGCATAAGGATATGCAATATAAGAATAATAAATTTCTTTTAGATTATCAGGGTCACTAGAAGCTTTGATACTATTCACATAATCGATACATACGTCTTTTAGGTCTTTTACTATTTGATAGGATATCTTTTGATCAGATTGGGAATTACCTGTGCCCTTTCTATACATATAGAAGATTGAGTCACACCAATCAAAGGACTTAGCGAATTGTATGAGCTTACCTGTAAAATAAGTATCTTCGTTTCTTTTTCCTTCGGGAAAAAATATGGAATGTTCCATTATTAATTTACGGTTTATTGCTTTAGTCCAGACCGCGCGAGTCAAAAGATCTTTCTCTATACAATAATTTAAAGACGCCGCTTTTTCGGATGCATTAATCTGTGTTCTGTTTACTGATATATCAGCACCTGGATGTCCGCCTTGCCCCCAGAAATTAATCCTATTAAACATAATTACATCTGCATGGGTTTCTGAAATGCATCTTGCAATATTGGAGAACACATCGTTACTTCCATAAAAATCATCATTATCCATGAACATCAAATAATCACCTGATGCATGATGTATTCCATTATTTCTAGCAGCAGATACACCTTTACGGTTTTGAATAAAGGCATATACGTTGTCGAATTGTGTAGCGTAATTTAAACATTTCTCTCTAGAACCATCATTAGAACCGTCGTCCACTAAAATAAGTTCATAATTTGTATAGGTTTGGCTTAGTATGCTGTTTATACACTCTTCGAATTATAAACCAGGATTATATACAGGGACTATTAAACTTATCTTTATTGTATTCATGTTTTCTCCTATTTAATATAAATATTCTTTGATTTTTTGTGAAAGTAAAGAATTTGTCTGAAGCAGAGTATTATGTAAAAATTGTAATACATGATTATCATTATACAGATACTTAATTTAGAGGTCAAGTTTAAGGTTGATTTGAGTTTATATGTGTTTGACGATAAATTTTAGATTACATGACACAGTAACACTAAAGCCTTGTCTTTAATAGAGGTAAGCTGAATGAGAACTATAAATTGATTTATTAAAGAGAGAGTGCATTTATCTGCTTGGATATTTTAGTATAGAATGGGTTGAATATATAGAGTAGAAGATGAGGTCATGGATAAGATAGTAATTTTCAGGAGTTATGAGTAAAAAATAGGGAGAGACAATGTCTATTCCCTATTATAATTTACACTGTCACCGCGGCACAAGCAGTTAAGATATCGATTACATTCCTCGCAATTATGTTTTCTTCCAGTGATTTTGTCAAGTGAAACATCAAAGACGTCTGCAATAACCATTAACTCGTAAATATCTGGTACCCTTCTTCCCGTTTCGTAATTTGACAGAGTCTGTCTTTTTACAAACATTTTTTGCGCCAACTGTTCTTGTGTCATTTTCTTTTCGGTTCTCAGTAATCTGATGTTATGCCCAATTATATTTTCTGTCATTTGTACCTCTATCTATATATTATATTGTTCAAAGAACATAAAGCGAGTATCCTCCCTATTTACACTATTATATAGTTTTTGAATTTTGAGTCAATTGAATAAATTCACAAAGAAAATTACTAATATTATATAGATTTAACAATCTTTAATTTTTTTCTAATAATAGCGTAAGTTTTTTTGATCTCGATTGTTTACTTAAAGAAGGAAACTAATATTCCTTTCATTATTAGTTTCCTCTACACCACTTTAGCCTGGAATCCTCACCAAGATTCCAGGTTATTCCCCTTAGCGCCCGACCTTACTAATGTTAAAACGTTTATTTTTCAAGACGTTCAATAGAGTTCTTCAGTCGTATGTACCAGGGGGCTTTGCTTGTCCAAAAGAATTCTGGCATATCTTTTCCGTTATTTTCTTTATAAATTGTGTTCAACACTTTGCGTTCATCCGGGTGATTCAAAGGGTGTACCTTAAAGCCGTCAAAGTAGTATACTTTATTCTTATCCAAATCTGTAATTCTATAAAAACATACCATAGTTATTTTCTTCCCTTCTTTATTGTTGTTTGTTTTACTTGAGATTTTGATGTTATTATTTGAAGCAGTAATAATTTCAGTGATCCGCTGTACAAAATAGGATTTACAGGCTGCTGCTCCTTGGTGAATTTCTACTGAGCGGTGGGGGCAGGCTGTAGCATAAACTTCTTGATGCAGTCTGATTGTACTGTCTGAAGGCACAATGTTATACTGTATACATTTTTGTGCCGCCAGTGTAAGCGCTTTTTCTTCATTTGCTTTAAATGTATCTATAGTTCCCATACTCTGGCATATTTCTATAGACAAGTAATTTGTGTTACCGTTTTGTTCACCGCAATGCCAGGCATAAAACTCATCATTTTCAGCCTGAAGTATTTTATCGTCACCAACATAATAGTGTGCAAAACCATTTTCCAGCGGATGGTTTTGAAGCCAGGTACTATAAAAAGCAGCATTGGCATTTTGAGAACCGGCATCATTGTGTATGAATATTCCAATGGGATCATGTGCGCGTTTTCCGGCTATTCCTTTACATATACTCAATATGATATCTCCTTTCATTGATTCGATTTTATATTGTTTGTTTTAGATTTTTCTCTTTCCAAGTCCGTGAACTTGACTTATAATAAATAACAGTAGTACGTTAGATAAGGGGGAAATGATGCAAGTAAAAACAAAAAGATTACACTATATTGATGTTGCTAAAGGTGTTGGGATTATATTAGTTGTATTGATGCATATTATATTTTCAACAAAAAAATTCGATGATTTATCTTTTATAAGAAATTATATTTATTCATTTCATATGCCTCTATTTTTTATTATCAGTGGTTTTTGTCTGTTTCAAAAATATAGTGGTAATCATCAAATAAATAGTATGAAGAATACTATCTTAACTTTATGTAAAAAGTTTTTGCCATGTTATTTTGTTTGGAGTTTTATTTACATAGTATTGTTAAAGGTTTCAAATCAGCCGGTCGATATAACTGAACGATTACGTGCAGTATTTACGACCAAAGGTATCGCTCCATTATGGTTTATCATAACTTTATTCTTATGTGAACTTTTTTTCATTGTGGCCCACAAATACTTAATAAAAACAATAAGGATTTACTACTGTTTTACTATTGCATTAGTGTTAGTTACACTTATTATAGGAAGTAAATATGAATGGTTGTTATCTGTATTTAGTGAAACAACACTGCTGGGTGTTTCAGTACCTATTGTAATATTAGTACTATTTAGGTTTATTGCCTGCTTGACTATGTTATATCTCGGGTATTTGTCAGGAGATATCTGGAAGAAAATAAACTTAAACAGGGTAGTGATTTTTATAATGTCAGTATTTTTTATGGGTGCAATGTGTGTACTTGTGGCAAAAACTCAAAATTATGTTAATCTGCATTTGTTTCAAATAGGAAATCCTATTGTTTTTATACTTACATCTGTTTTGGGCTCATTTGGAATAATAATGCTCTGTTATTCGATAGAGGGGTATGCGGATTGGTTAGCGTTTTTTGGGCGCTATTCACTTGGAATTATGGTTATACATTACATGCCTCTTAAGATAATGGAATATGCCGGGAAGGCATCTTTTATGGTTACGTCCAATTTATATCTTGCAGTAATAATAACTTTATTTATTACTTTGGGATGTAGTGGGGGAATTTTGTATTTAATGAATAGGAAATTTTATTTGTAAGTATATTAAGAAATGGCTAACCAATTTACATAAATTGAATATGATGAACTACCAGCATTTGATATACGAATAGTTCCTCTTGAAGTAGAAATATCTTCTGTACAAGCTAAGCCTAGAAATTTAACATTTTGAGAGTAACCATAGAATGTGAGGTATATGTTTGGAACAGAATTAAATGTTTTTCCAAACACTATAGAAACATCTTGATATGAACCTCCAGAGACTGTAATCAAGCTGGTTCTACCTGCTGCGAAAGTTGGAAAAGAAGAAATCAAATCTTTTAATGCTTTACCTTGGTTTGCACTTAAAGCTAGACCATTTTGATAGGAAGCTGTGGTTAAGTTATTGGCTAGCTTAATATGTCCATAATTACCAGTAGTTCCTACTCCATAGATAGTTTCAGAACTTGCATGTGAAATTGGTGATTTTCCATTAACGGTTTTAGTTAATAAATTTAAAGAATCATTAACAACGATACCCTGTCGTGCATCTATAGCATATCCAGCTGATGTAGTTGATAGATTATTAACTATGTTAGAAGTATTTAATTTCTTGTCAATTTCATCAAGAATATTTCTGCCTTTTGCAACGATGTCTGTATTCACCTGTAATTTTGCTTTGCTATTGAAATCCGGAACCAGTCCAACTCCTACATAGCCATCTTCACTAACCGACATTAGGGGTATACCTTGTTCGACAGTTACTTCAAATGAGGCAGAAGTAAATAATTTATCTGTTAATAAAAACTGAAATACATATGATTTTTCATAACTTAGAGTTGCGAATGGATCTGATTCATTTGTTTTATTAAAACTGAGCAATAAATTGTCTGTTCCATTAACACTATTTGTTGAATAGCCAGTTATCGATGTGTAAGCGTCTGGATAAGATGTGCCTGATTCTTTTGCTCTATATTTTATGGATGTAACAGCATTTTTTTGTACATCTGATATAGTGATTTTTGCGATTTTACCAGTCAGTTCAATAAATGTAGCCTGCTCAAAGTTATTAAATCGATATAAGTTGGCGCTTACTGAAGGACGCTGATAGGGATATACAATAAAACTGTGAGATTTAACCGCACTCTTATTTTTACGACTGTCTAAAGCATTAATTTGGATTGTGTATGTGCCAGCTGTTGTAATATTAGCTGTTGATACATCAAAGGTAAAAGCCGAACTATTGTAGTCAATAGTGCCGTAAGTTATTACCGAACCATTAAATAAAATCTTAGCTTCTAAGGCTGATATAGCAGCATAGTTTAACGGTGCTGCACAATCTGCTGCAAATTTTAATCTTAGACCTCCATAACCTGCTATCATATTTTGGCTACCACTGATTACATCATTTATATTAGTACCAATATTGGTTTCCCATGAGAAATCTGTAAATGAAGGATTACTGTCTGTCACTTTAGCTGTAATGTTATAATAAGAAGAGGTGTAGGTTTTAGAATTAACGGTTACCTGGCAGGTGACCCTTGTGGGGAGAGTATTTTCGGATGGACATCTGGCATATAGTTCTGATTTTGTATAAGGAATGGATGTACTTGTAATTCCTTTAGCTACATTTATTGTCTTATAAGTTGTCCAGCTTGACTGACCTATTTGAAAAACAAGAGAATAGTCGGCATTAGCGGCGTTAGAAACGTTGACAGTCAGCGCGTTATTACCTATGTTAAATGAGGTTGGAGTACTGCTATTTACAACAGGCAAAGCTAAAGTTGTAACAGAGATGGCACCGGACATTTGTCCCCATTGGGAGGCTTTACGCCGTACATTGATTTTTAAAGAATATGTTGTTTCTGGTTGGATAGAAGACCAGTTAGTTGGCGATAAGGTCACTGTTCCATTAGTCGTATTTAAACCGCTTGCGGAGTAAATCTGTGAACTACCATTGTAGATCCATATAGCATCACAGGCGTAATTGCTGGACCAGTTTAGTGTAATCGAGTTTATACTGCGGGAACTCAAAGATAAGTTAGATGTATGGGAAGACCATGTTGTTGCCGCAGATAGCGCTGAAGATGTTGTTATTAAACCTGAATCTTTTCTTGTAACTTTAATGGTAATATTAGAATAGGTAGTAGATTCAGTTAGTCCGTTGATTGTAAAACTTCCACTATTTGCATTGACAGAAGCTGAATATTTCTGAGTACCATTGAACAGACAAACAATATTAGATATAGCATCAGCTGTATCCCATTTAAAAGTAATGGAAGAGTTTGTTGTACTTGCAGCGAGCCAATTTGTAATGCTTGTATATCGGGGAATTGTGTCAAAATTTACTGTTTTACTGGAATCAAACGAACATCCAAAATCCGCATCGCCATAAATCCGGATATAACAACTTTTCTTCCCGTCTGAATTATGATATACCCTGTAAGAAGAGTTGTCGCATACGGTAACCCAATTACTGGGTTCTGTTAAAGTTACATTTGTGCTGAAATCCTTAGCTCTGGTGTCAGCATTGGCCGTATCCAGTCTGACACGAGTGTTAAGTGTTCCCCAGGATTGATATCCGCTATTGGTTCTGTGAAAAAGTACTCTCACGCGGATATCCGAATAATTGTTAACTGCCCCTTGTTGATTGGCCCACCATTCAACCCGACCTTCTATATTGGGATTTGATGTCCCAAAATTCCATGATCCACTAGCCATTAAGAATTACCTCCTCCTTTAATAAATGAAATCATATTGTGAATTTTTCCGCTGGCGTCAGTGTAAGCAACCGGTATTTCTTTCATTGTAATAAAATCTACGCCTGTTTTAGCCTGAAATCTTTTGGCGTAAGTTAAATCGCCTTTAACGCTGAAGACTTTATCACCAGCCCCTTCTTGAGTGCCATCATTATAATATCCGGCCAATTCATCTGGGGTGAGGCTGGTTTTATAACCCTCTTTTTCGGAGGAAGTAATGGTGATACCTTCATCAGGAGACATTTGTATACAGGTTTCTATTTTATTGATATCCTCTTCAGTACTCGTAGACAGACCTAATGTTTTCTGCATATATAATTTCCAGCCATTTGCGTCAATAATCTGAGCAGCTTTGGACTCAATGTCTTCCTTTACAGCATTGACCTGCTGTAAAATTTGCGTTTGATCAGCTATTATAGTACTATAATTTTTGTTATTTTCTTTAATGGTTATTTGAAAAGAATCGATAGACTGCTTTAAAATAGAAATTTGATCTGAAACTGATTTTATCTGTATATCCATTTCATGGCCAAGAGGAGATTCTTCATACTGCCCATGTAAAGAAGAATCATATATAGAAACCCAGTTCATTCCGTCTTCTGATATTTCCAGTTTACTGTCATAAATTCGATTATCTGCAAAATAATGCCACACCTGTATTGTATTTATGGTTTTATATACTATACCTAAATCGATCTGCAATACAGAACAGTCTTTATGGTAAATGTAATCGACTTCTATATTTTCATCAGTATAACTGGATAAATTATCAATATCTTTAATTTCATCCAGGCTATTGTTGTAGGCCGTAGGGCGGATATTGGCAGCAACATTTATTCCTTTTTCATCAAAAACTTTACATGATAAGAATCTGTTTTCATCGTCTATATTATTGGAACTTAACCAATCTCTAATGTATCTTACTTTTATCGGCTCAAACAGTTTTTTTCCAATTACGTTTTCTATGGCATCAGCCTTTTGGTTTACATATGAACCTTCTCCTGTTATTTCATTTTCTACAGTTGTCGAAATTTTATCTGCAACCTGCTCAATGATAGAATGCTCACTTTCCGCAATCTTTTCATCCATACCCACAAGTACAGAGTCAACACGCAATTCAATTCCGTCTGCATTTTGTGATATACTTGTTATCTTTTCCGTTAGTGTTAGCGAATCTTCTTCATTTGGATTTTTTTCTCCAACATAAGTTTTCACGTCTTTTACTTCACTTTTAAGTCCATCCAAACTAACGGTGTTTTTGACCAATATCGTCTCCATGGATTTGGTATCAATTATATTTCCTTTATCATCTACTATATTAATAATAGTATCTTTCCATATTTCATCAGAAATGGATTTTTCGGCAGCATCTATTTTAGTTGATATTGAAGAAGTTTCATTTTTAAGCTTTATAATATCTGTTTGTGAATCCCTTACTTTCATCAGTGTTCGGGCACTTGATTTGTAGGACATAAATACCTCCTTTAGTGAATATAATTATTCGGCAGTAATGTATGCAAAACAAAACCTTAACCACGTGTTTGCCGGAAATGGTGGTATTATCGTCATTGCAGCGGTTTCCTGATTGACAGTTGCTTGAACCTTACTATTAGCAAATGCGGCTACAGCACCAAAATCTTGTTGTATTGCCGCATGAGGCAATCCTAATGCCATGATAATTGTTTTTGCCGGCAAATCGTTTTTGGTCTTTCCGGAAAAATAAACATGAGTAAAATTTCCAGCTTTTGTATAGTACAATTGCAACGGTTCAAATAAGTTACCATTTTGTATAGAATATGTTTGTATTTGAAACTTTTTGTTTAGGTCATTAAGACCGGCAGATAAGACTTTTTGATTCCCTAAGTTATTTCTTATTTTCTTCATCATCCACCCAATTATTGTCTTCAAATTACTGCCTGTTTCTGGTAGAATTTCTTGTTCCCCTTCTACAGGATCAGCCGGTTCCTCAAAAGAGATTAGTGCATCCTCTGTAGCTATATTTTCCACTAATCCCAGACCTACATCGGCTTTTGTTGTTCCGTGTGGATTACTTCCATTTGATGATAAAGTATGTTCATAGGCAACTTTCCCTCGGTCTCCCCGATATGCAGTAGAGCCGGTTTCTCCTAACGTAATAGTGTCGGATATGACCACATAGGTTATGCCTGTCCAGCGATAGGTCTTGTTTTCATTTTGGTCTTGTTCCAGATTGATATATATTTTTCCTGATTCAGGACGTAATGCTGTGGTGTGTTCTTCATCTTCAAAAAAGGAATCTTCAAAGAAATATCCATTGAGCACATCATCTACATAGGACGGCAGCTGAGCGGAGGGAACTTTACCGGTATCGTCCAGTTCCGCCAGTCCTTTGGCGGAACCTTTCAAATTTACATCTAGTTTTTCACTAAATTTAGAGCTTAGCTTGTTTTGCAGCCATTCGTAGAAAGAGAGTAGAGATGATTTATTTGTTACAGAACCGCTTCCTTTTATCATAAATACATCATGATCTTCTAACTGTACTTTAGTGGGCATTTCATCAATCCCTGTACTAATTGTTTTTACATTTTTTTCATCAGCCAAAGTATTATGTCCTCTCTTTCTTAATTACCAATGGTATATTTTCATCGGTAGTGAGTAAAAATCCATCATCAGTGGACAGGTTATAAGTTTCATAAAAATCAAATTCAAAGTATATATCATTTGAGGTTTCAAAATCATGCAGATCTAGCGTAACTGTTTTTTCATCTGACAAGAATGTAGATATGTCGTTATCTTTTTGCTGAAACCATTTTACCCAATATAAATCTGGGTCAATTTCCCGATTTCCCAATAATACGTGAGCAGTTAAGGTGGTAAATGAAGTTTCTTCCAAAATGGACTTATCAAACACAGTTCCTTTACTTGATGTAAAATTACCGGTAAAAATATCAGATGTGGTAGAAACCACAGACCAAGTCAGCGGGCGCTCAAACGTCATGTCGTTAATAGTAATATGAACAGGCAGTTCACCGGTTTTTTCGTCCAGCACGGTGGTAGCAGTTGTGGATAGCGTTATGGTATCCTTTGTCTGTGAGACAGCAATTCCATTTGCACTTTCGATTTTACCTATGGTAAAGTCAGAAATACTTTCGGTTCCTTTGTAAACCAGTACTTTACATTTATAGTTCTGATCGGTGACTGGATATCCTGCATTATCCACAGAGAATAATACAGATTCATTTGTTAAAATTATGGTGAAGGGATCTGCAGAACCATCTGAAATCTTATACAGTGTAAAAACATCATAAACGCTTCCGTCAGCATTTTGTGCTCTGACAGTAGCTGAAGTTCTGTTTTCCATAAAGGATGACGGAATCATGAGCTGGAGTTTGTTTTGGGATACATATTGTGTATTTTCAATATCATCAAGGAACCACTTGTCTATAATGGTATCCCCTTTACATTTTGCAAATATGGTGATAAGTCTGGGGAGAATACCATTTGTTGTTTCTGTAAATATTTGTTCTCCATAGAGCTCTATTGCATTGATCTGAGAGAGAAGAGAATTGGTCTTTTGTGAGATGACTTCCAGAGAATTGAGTATAGAAGAAAAGGTAACATCTATCCCTTTGCCATCAACAGTAATCTGCGCTGCATTCCAGGAGATATTGCCCAGATCATCAACTAAGGCTCCGGCAGATTCCCAATTGACTTTTTCTTTCCCAATGGTATTGTCAGCGATCATATTATTTTTGATCAGTCCGTCTGAAATTGCAGAATCTTTAATGCCTGCCGCATCCATTAGAATGCCGTTACCCGATTCATTATAGATAACGAAGGTAAAATCTCCTTTTGCGTCTTCCCCGATTTGGATTCTTACATGGCCATGTTTATCACGAAAGGTCTGTGTATTTCCAATAATAGATAAATTTCCGTCTTCAGATAATACATTGATATTATTTGTATTGATATTACCTGCCTTTAGTTCATTTACGCTGATATATTGAGCAATCAGCCATTTGATGAATGCCTCATCAATGACCGCGTTATCAGCAGTCAGTTTTATAATAATTCCCGTTTCTGTACTTGTTGTTCCCATAACCGCACTTCTGATTTTAGCAACTAAAGTATCCAGCTGTTTAAACGCACCACTGTCTGCTATAATTTTTCCCGTAGAAATAAGTCTGTTCTGCAAATATTCAAAAAAGCCATTTTCTCCAATAATATCTGTAACTTTGATCATCTCTGCATTTAAGTTTTTTACCGAAATAAAATTGCCGATATATCCGGCAAACTCATTGTTGATCAGTTGGCTCACTTTATTAGAAAAAGCGCCTGTCTGAAGTAATTTTTGTATAAGTCCTGATGTAAGGGTGACCCCTTCGTTACTTAGAAAATTATTTGAACTGCCGCTGGAAGAAGATTTACCATGTCCTCCTGATAAGTCAAGCATATAGGAGAAATCGTTTCTGCCTGCTTTAGAACGTATCATATTGGAAAATTCGATCTGCAGTTTGTTATCCATTGTTAGGGGATTGTAATCCATAGCTGTTACACGTAATTTCACAACATAGTCATCTCTTACACCAAGATAAATGAAATCACCTAAATTGAAATGTTCAATATAATTGCTATATTCATATTTGGCAAGAAAATTATCCAGGGAAGTGCTATAGATATACTGAGGCTGGGCAGCAGTAATTAAATCCTCTGTGGCGGCTGACAATAATTTAAGCTGCTCGTCGATTGCCGTAACTGCATCATCGGAATCGGTAAGTAACATGTATTTGTTGGTGTATTCATTATCAATATAAAGTTTTGAAAATTCCTTTAGATCAGATTCTGTAAATGTATACTCATCATGTTTCCATTTTGTTTTATCCAGTTTTTCTGCGATTGCTATTCTTTCAGTATTGTATTGATCCAGCATAGCGTTCGCGTTGTCAACTTCTGTTTGTCGGTGAAGAAAGGCTTCCTGACAGCTTCCCGAAAAGAGTGGATCTAAGTGATTTAATATGTCAAGATATTCCTGATGCATTTTGTCATAGATATCTTTGGTATGTTTATCTGGATTGTAATCGCTGCTATAACCGCCTTTTTCAAGAACTCTTTTTCGATTTTGGTAATCATCTAATATGGCCTGCAGTTCATCCAGTCCGTATAGTTTCCAGTCAGTTTTATAGGAGTCTATATAATCTTTTATATTACCGTCATTTGGGGCAGTTACACGTCGATTTTGTTCCTGCTGAACAGCAGGCAGAAGGATATCCTGAATCTGATAATAATCAACAGCATCATCAGAAGCATCTAAGAGTGCCTGGTTAAAGTTTCCGTTTGTATCTGTATATTTTTGTGTATAGCGGATAAGTGTTGTCTGGTAATTATTACGTGCATCTGTAAGCTCCTCATCACTCATAAACAGCAGGCGATTGCTGATTTCTGTATAAATGGAAGGGAGGATGACTTCTTTGATCTGATAATAATCATTGGCATCAGAAGAAGCATCTAATGCCTCTTTATCAAATTGTTTATGTTCATCCACATAAAATTCTTCGTACCCCCTTAACTGAGCCTGATAATTTGCCTGAGCTTCCAGAAGTTTTTGGTTAGAAAAGGAAGACCAGTCAGTGGAGGTATCATCAAGGGGAACCCTGTTAATTAACTCTGATATTATATTTTGCTGTTCGTTATATAATCGTGAGTAATTGATGTACAGAGAGCGGTTTAGTTCTACATCTGACTGCCACAGTTTATATTTTTGGATGACATCGGCACTGAGCCATTTTTCCGTCAAAAAGTAGTCAATATTTTCAATGATGTTTGAACCGAAATTGACGTATTCAATTCCTAAGTCATCAGCGCCATATACTCTGTACCGGGTAAATATATTTTTTTCATCTACCTTGATTTGATTAGACTGCTGCAGGTTTCTAAAGCCAATGTTGATATTGGTATCTTTACCCAGATTCTCAGGTCGGTAGGCATTTATTTTAAACTCATTAAAATCAAAAACAAAGACACAGCCAAAAAATTGTGCTGCATCTTGGGTTAAAAAGGAGTATAGATCCTGCGTTCCAATATCAAATGATCCTGCTTCATTACACAGCATTACTTGTTTTTCTTCCAAAACACCGTCTTTGTAATCCAGATAGATTTTCGGAACATGATCAATATAGCCAACTGACCAGCCTTTGAGTCCGGATACGTCTAACAGAATATCCAAAAGACTGTATTTGGAATCTTCTGCGTTATAAAAGGTGATTTTTTTCTTTGCAAATTCAACACCGCCTATAAACTCGACATTATCTTCATCTAACATTTCATATGAATCTGTAGTGCCTTGATTAATTTTCAAATCCTTTATGTCATGCTGCTGCATCTCAATTTCAGCGGATTCAGCAGTGACAGATTTGATTTCCTTTACGCCGTCGTGATTTGTCTCAGGAGGCTGCAATAAGAACCAGCCAATGTCTGTAACGTAAATTCCCATGAATAGATCAATTAAGTGATATGCATTTGACTCTATTTCCATACCGTCAATTGTAAGATATCTGTTAACATCAAAAGAAAGTTCATAGGTATTATTCAAATTTTGTCTGAGTGAAAATGACTCTTCATCAATACCGTTTAGTGCACAAATAATCTTGTGGTTTGGTGAGCCTAGATAGACAGAGGGCTGCTGCGGACAATTATATTTGTCAAATTTAATCTGCAATTAATATTCACCAGCCTTTCTTGATTCCTGATGCTGAACAATAAAATCAGCATTTCCATAAAGCAGAAGATGGTTTTCACCATGCAGTAGCCTTGGCCAATAGACATGATCCACATCAGTAATTCCTAATTTATCATAGGTAACCATTCTTCCGATAGAATCGTTTATGGTCAGGAACTGGCAGTCCATTGTGATGTCCAGATTTTGATATACCTTCATATATACAAAGCCGCCATCTACAATACTATATTCTTTCGTATCCATTCGATAAAATGCAGTACATTTTTTTACTGTGCCATTATATACATCCCGTAAATAAAACTGGACTGCAGTGTTTTGGCAAAGTGGAATAATATTTTTACTGCCTGTTCCTGTATAGGTCACGATATAGCCCTTTTGAGCAGAATAGTCCTCAATCACGTTAATTAAAGAACTAAAAGAAGCTTGGTCACTAAATTTGCCTGAATCCAAAAGGTTGCAGTCGGATAAATTACAAAGGAATATCTCCCCGTTATCATGAGGCAGAATCGTGATGACAGGATAGCAGTAGGTCAAAGATTCATCACTATTATTCACAACGGTCTGTTCGGCATAAGTAATCACTTGCTTTTTCTGGGTTATTGTAGTTGTGTAGCCAAAAGGCGTGGTACAGGTAAAAAACAGTTTCAGCCCATATATTTTATCATCAAGAGGGAGGGGCTCGATGTTGCTGAACCATCCCCGGTAGCGTACCACGTCGTCATCAGCATCTGAGGGAAGATCAAACACGATCCACTGAGGATAGTGGGGGGATGTGAGCCACCTGGTTATTTCTCTTAAGTCCTTTTTGCTAAGAAACTGGGATTCCTGATCCGGGTATTTGGTGGGGCTTTTGATGATGTGCAGTTCAAGTGTTAAGGTATCTGACCAGCTGTCTCCGAAATAATTTGCTTCTGGGCGATAATTGTTTTTTGTTCCGGATTCCATATCTCTTTCTAAAGCCAGAGATATTTCAAAATCAGTATTCAGGTTTGCAGGTATATATTCACAGGATAAATCAGAGAATTTTTTACCTGCAAACAGAAAGTCTTCAAATTGTTTAAACATATTTTTACCTCTTTTCCTATGCAATTAAATGTTTTTTGAAGGTAAAGGAAAGCTTGAAGAACTTTCCTTTATCTCAAAAAAACCACTGTGCAATTTAGGGGGAAGATTAAACAGACAGTAGTTATTTGCGCCGAATGCCCACTTTCTGGCAGTCTTTTGCAATCATATTGGTTGTGTATTTGTAACTCTTGTTCAGAAAATCTTTTTCATAAGACTTTAAATCTGCCAGTACATCTTGGTCTACATTACCATCAACATGAATTAGACTGTCATAATGCTGTTCAATGGTTATATTCTGTTTCAGATCAGACATTGAAGGAAGGGCGGTAGTGGTGTTGATTGCATTTGCAAGAAATGTATTTGGATCAACTGACCCCCATTTAAACAGGTTCTCTGTCAGGTTATTGGGGGCAATGGCATCACCGGGATTTAACTTGGTAAGCATGGCGCCATCGGCTTTTCTCATAATAAGTTCTCTGCCGTTTTCCTGTGTCCAGGCCAGCTGTTCCTGATCAATACGTTTTGAACCACTTTTATACCCTCTGATTTGATTTAAACTTAACCAGCCCAGATCGTGTTCTCCGGGCCTTGGGGTTCTGCTGATGTGTATAGAATATGGGGCGCCCGGATTCATATAAGTAATATAGACCGTCTGACCTTTCATCTGATTGCCTGATGGAGCTGTGCCATAGGAATCCAGGTAATAAATGCCGTCCGCGAAAGTGACTGCATCTCCAATATTAGGAATACCGTCTCTCCCGCTTTTTGCAGGTTCCGGTGTTGGCTGGGGCTTCGGCGGATCAGGTTTTTTGGTTACCGTTACGCTGACTGAAGCACTAATATTACTTCCGTCTGTTGTGGAAGCAACAATACTGCAGCTTCCGGGGCTTACGCCTTTGATGGTACCATTGGATACGGAGGCGATCTGTGCGTTCTTCGTTTTCCAAGAAAGTCCTTTATTCTTTGCATCAGAGGGGCGTATAGACTGGATGGATATAGTTGTGCTCTGTCCTTCTTCCAATGTGACTGAGGTGGGAGATAACTTTACTTCTGCAACCAGTCTGTTGGTGATGTTCTCTGGTTTAGCAAGTATAGTCTCCACTGTATTCTTATGATAGTCGTCATCATTCTTAATGGCATTTGTTTTTGTGGAATTAGCGGCACCTGAAGAGGCGACCGAGGATTGACTTTGGGTTGCACCTGCTGTCTGTGCAGCTGCTCCTGTCTGGGTACCAAGCTGTGTCTGGCCTGTGTTGAAATCAGTACTTCCCGCCCAGCCAGTTTCAGCGATAATGGTGTTAATTTTGCCATAAGCAGACTGGTACATATTAACAACATTATTCAACATGTTTTCTATAACTGACTGCTGCTTCTCAGAGTTGTGGATGATTTCATATTCTGTGTCATCCAGCATTTTTTCCATATCATCAGAAAGGCCATTGTAACCCTGTTTCTGCATATCCATCGAGTGATCTTGTTTTGTCTCACTTAACTTGTCTTCGGCATTTGCGAGCTGTTGTTTTAGCTGCTTTACTTTTGCCTGTGTGGCTGCATCGTTAACCCCTTCCATAGCCGCTATCTGTGCTTTTAATACATTGACATCTTTTGTCTGTGTTTTTAATTTCTTATCATAGTCATAATAGTCAGCCTTTGCATCAAGAGCATCTTTACGTTTATCAATGACCTCCTGAAGTGCTTTTACCTCAGTTTTCATCTGGGTCATATATAAGTCAGTCAGCTTATCTTTATAATCCACCACATCTTTAGCGGCTTCCTGAATTCCTTTTCTGTAATCCTGTGATTTTTCATTGTATTCTTTTTCAGAAATAACACCATTTGTATAAGATTCTGCCAGTTTATCAAGACCTGTCTGGTAGTCGGCGATTTCTTTTTTTGCTGCTCCCATCTGCTGCTGTAGTATTGCAAGATTAGCAAGCCCTTCTTCTGTAATAAGTCCATTTTTATCAAAGAATGCATCTTTGTTCAGCAGTCCCTGAAACTTGCCCAGTTCGCTGCGTAAATCCTGATATTTTTCAATGGCTTCATCCAGAGGCGAAAAGCGCAATTTAAAAATACTGTCCTTTAATTTTTCATTATCGGAGAGAAGATTGTAGGTTTCTTTATCCAGATTATTTATTTCTTTTGCAATTTTTTGATACTTGCCTGAATCAACATCATATAGAGCCAGTTCTTTCAGCTTTTCTTCTCTAAGCTTCATATGTCCCTGTATCTGACCATTATTATTGTTCATTTGGGCCTGATATACAGATTCTGATACATTCTCATCCCGTGCTTTTGATAAGGAGAGTTTTGCATCAGTAGATTTAATGGCACGTTCAAATCCGGCAATCAGATTTTCAAGTTTATCGTAGGTAGTCTCTCTGATTTTGTCCTGATATTCAACAATCGTTTTACCGGTCTTAGATAGTTCTTTATTGATATTATTAAGTTTGATCAGTGCTTCGTTCCACTGTTCTGAACCTTCTTTAATATAGCCGCTCTTTACCAAGGCGGAAAATTCGGACTCATAGTCAGTAAGTTCCAAAAGTAGATTATCATAGATAGACTGGGCTTCATTTAGCGACGCTGTATAGACCGACTTTACCTGATCAGATACACTTGAATAGCCGAGAGCTTCGTCATATTTTAATTTTGCATCATTCATATCTTGTAAAGACTCTGAAACCTTGATGACAAGTTTATAGGCATCTTCGATATTTTTTAATCGTTTTTCTGCAAGGTCGGCTTCTTTCTTTTGGAGTTCGGTGGCCTTATCCAGCATATCAAGATATTTATCATAGTATTGCTGATATTCTTTAATTTTGGTCTGGGTATTCTCATCATACTTGCTGATGTCAACTGAGCCGGTCTGTACTTTTTTTTGCAGGTCCGCTGAAAGTTTGGATTCTCCAGCATACCACTGTGCATGCTGAAGATATCGGTCTGCACTTTGGGTGGCACCACTGCGCTCATCCTGTACTTTGCTGAGTGCCTTTGAAGTAGCTGCCTGCTTCTCGTTAAGCGTAACAGCGGTTTCAATTGCATTGGATGCCAGTTTTGACTGACGGGAAAGCCGGTCCATATTGATGGTGATCCAGTTAAAGTAGTTGGAAAGTTCTTTCAGGGCGTCTTTGGCAGCCTGGTCTGCAGAGCCGTCAGCGTAGGCCGTACCGGACAGGTGTGCAGTGCCGCGGCTGTTTGTAAATCCTTTACTAAAAAGGTCTCGTGTCTGACGGGCATTAAACACAACAGATCCTTGAGGAATAGATGCGAATTCAGCACCATTGTCACCAACAGTCCACCACCGGTTACCGTGAACCACTAACTCCTGACCTACTTCTCCTGTTAAAGCTACCTGATGGTCCTTTGTTTTCCATCTTTGTTTCAGCCAGCTGTTGTCTTGTAGTGTTCCATCAGCTAAAGCTTTGGTTGATGTTCTTTTAAAGAAGGGAGGGGTGTTGACTGTACCATTTTTATGGGCAGTTCCTAAAAGTTGGGTTGCCCCATTAGAGAACCATTTTATTACACCGCTTAATATTAATGAAGGCTTTTTAACGCTGCCAACCCCCCAATCAATAGTTCCGGGAAGAGACGTATTTGGCTTCTGTTGGCTTCCTACTTCATAGTCAATACCAGCCTTCTGATTGGCGGCTGCCTCTTGAGAGTTTTTCAGGTAGTCGAGAAAAGCTTGAGCATTATCAGGATTTTGCTGACTTGTTTTTACATAATCCATAAAAGCAGATCTAAAGTCAGGATCATCTTGATTTTCCTTTATATAATTCATAAGGGCTTCTTTGCTTTCTGGTGTTTCCTGACTGTCCATAACATAGCTTATGGCAGCTTCTACTGCAAATTCATCAGAGTCTAAATCGTCAACATTAGCAATATAAGTAATGGTTCCATCAGGGTTGATAAAGGGGAGTACTTCTGTTTCAACTCCCTCGATATCCGTTGTGTATGTAATGGAGCCATCTTCATTTTTGATTCCTTCAATTTGCTGCTCAACATCATCTATAGTTGCAGTAAACGCAATAGCTTGTCCTACTTCCAATTCTTCGATATTAGATGATAATTCATCTAAATCAAACTCACCCTCAAGACGAATCGGCGGCAAAGTAATTTCTGTCCCAAATATTTCTTCAAGTTCATCTCTAGCTAGGCCAGACGATTCTATAAGGGTGTTAAATACATCCTGAGCTTGGCTGGTATTTAAAAATTCATCCCAAGAGAAATCACTGCCATCAGCTCTTAAGTCCTGAAATGCGTTCTGAAGGTCATAGACAGCGCTTATCTGACGGTTAATATCTGCTTTCTCAACATCTGATTTTCCCCGCAGACTGCTTTGCATATCTGTAATCGTGTCATATGAGTTTTTATATCCTGCGTCTGAGTCTTCGGTATATCCGGTTTGTTCTTCTCTAGTTTCACGGTACTCTTTACTGGCAACATTAAGAGCTGCCCAATCCTCATTGGAATCACTTGATTTGGCCTGCTCCCGCAGATTTTCAATATTTTGTTGCAGTTGAGCCAAATCATACTCAAATCTGATTTGTACAACTTGTTCTTCTGTAAGTTGGGATAAATCCTGTTCATAGGTTTTATAATTTTCATCCCATCCGTCCAGAAGCCCCAGAAGCCTTTCTTTTTTGCTCCCATCCTCTAAACCGTTAGTGATTTCCCGTATACCTTCTAAGGAAGTCTTATATTCTTCTATTCCTTCTCCGCTAAACATAACACCATCAAATTCAAAACCATATTCCTTAAGCTTGCCGAGAACTGTTTCTACAGCTTGAACACTAACACCAAGTTCTTTTGCTGCTTCAGCAGTACTATTAAAGTTCGGTACCATTTCACCAGTTTCTTGATTGAGAGTGGAGAACATATTACTGTTTTTTCCATTTAGATCATTAGCAAAATTCCACATGCTTTCTAATGGATTTTCAGCATTAAACCAGCCACTAACGGTGGTGTAAGTATTCTCCCAAGCTTGCTTATAGGCTTCTGCATCGTACTTATAGCCATCTGTATTGATTTTGTCTGGTGCCATCCATTGTGCCATGCTTTGAAAATCATCAGTACCAATTAATCCTTTTTCATAAAGATCCTGTCCCTTTTTAAGGTTTTGAGCCATTGAGTCCCACTCGTTACCCTGGTTGGGAGTTGATTGTGCAGCTTGAACACCTTCAAATGACCCATCTACACTATTTATGGCTTCGGCTGCATCTTTGGCAGATTTAACCAAGCCATTAAAATATTTTGTTAAAGAATCATTTGTTACACCTTTACCAATATCAGATAATTTAATCCCGAGAGAGGATAAGACATCCTCTAAATTTTTTCCTTGTGAGGCAGCCTGCATTAACTCGTTTTTGATAAAGTCTTTGCCGGTGGAACCATCAAAGAAATTATTAATGCTGTTTTCTCCAATCTGACTCTCTGTTTTCCCTATGTTTTGTACACTGGTAAGTAGGTCTTTCCATTCACGAACCTGAGTTTCAGAGCCGGCTATAATATTTCCGTTTCCATCATAGGAAGCGTCTATCCAAGATTGTATCTGGTTTGAATATTCATATATAGCTTGCGTTGCAGATGAATATGCAGACTCTGTCGTTTCAATCTTTTTTTGAATGGAATCATATTCTTCTTGTGTATCTGAATTTGAGCGTGCTTTATATAAAGAATCAAGTTCATTTTTGTAATTTGATGAAGTTTTAATTTGATGTTCAAGCATTCCTTCTGCAGTTGTATCATTTGTAGCAAAATGTTGGTTAATACCAGCATTAACCTGGTTAGTACCAGAGATAGTTCCCACCACTTGTTGTAAACCAATCAACCATGTTGGTAAACCGGTAGAATTAGAGAGCAGTTCGGTTGAGGACATTTCCTCTTTTGATGCTTTTAGTGCATCGGCAGCTTGCGCATTTGCTTGAATTTGTAAAATGCTTTTTTTAAGTTCAAGTTGTCTTTCTAATGCAATATTTGCTTGAGTTAGTTGGTTTAGTTCTTCTTTTTCGGCAAATGAGATAGTTCCTGAATTATTTAAAGCAGTTAATTGTTGAATCCTTGTAGTTGTCTTTTCGAGTTCTGAATTTAACCCGTTTACTTCAGATTTTGTTGATTGATATGCAGTTGAACTTTCTGAAAAATCACTTTGTGCTCGTGAATATGATGTGGCAAAATAAGTATAAGCTGTAGTTAGTGCAGCAATTCCGGCAATAGAAAGTGTTACTGGATTAATAATAAAAGATGCTAAAGAAGATCCGATGCCTGTAAATGTATCGGCTAACTTACCTGTGGAATTTATAGCATTGTTGGAGGAGGCTGAAATGTCATTAATGGAATTTGCAACGGTTATAAGTTCATTTTGAATATTATCACTAAGAGGAGTAGATAAACCATCAAAAAGCTTTTGGACATCTGATATATTCATGCCAGCTATTGCATTAGAAATTGTATCAAAGGCATCTCCTACATTATCTGGGGCATGAATAACAAAATCAAGATCGCTAAAACCTTCTAGCATTTTTGCAGACTGTTCAATTTTCCCTATAAAATTAAGTGACGATATGATAAAATATACATATAATTTATTTCGATTAAAAAAATGTATGAAGGGAGTATGTATGATGTTAATTAAGTGTTCAGAATGCCAAAAAGAAGTTAGTGATAAAGCGCAAAGCTGTCCAAACTGTGGATGTCCAATTGAAAATAGCTGTAATGTTAATGAATGTATTATCGACAACGTGAAATATGATATTGAAAGTGTTATTAAATTAAAGCAGAATGGTCGTCATGTGGCTGCTATAAAAGAATTAGCTCGTATATGTAATATAGAGGTTGGTGAAGCAAAGAAAATTTTTGATAGAATAAATATTAGAGTTGTTAGAAGTGAGCCTAAATGCCCCAGATGTGGCTCTACCAACATCCAATGGAAAAATAAACGTTTTGCGAATGGTCTAATATTTAAGCGAAATGTTTGTGCTGCATGTGGAAACCATTGGCGATAGGTTTTACTACCTTATGATTATATGATGTCAGGGACAAAAGTCATTATATCTAAGTATATGTGTAGCATTTGTTAATATTTTTAAAACTAAGCGTTACCTGTTATCGCACAGAACAGGGACTGCCGAAAATTTCGGTTAGCGAATCCGGGTGGGTTACCACCATTTTATTTACCGTGGAACATGCATTCAAAGCATATAAAATAAGGCTTTTATCTACTTTGGAGGAAGGGTGCTCTCTCTACACTTCTCAACGTTTTATATAGTTCCCCCACCGCCACGTTTTAACGTGGCTGTTTCTAGCGTTTCCTATATGACTTATACGTAGTTGAGTTGGCTCGTGCGTTACTGCGGAACATTACATTTCAGCAATGCTTTTTTTCATCCGATTCACTGCTGCAGAAAATTTGCAGCAAAATAGCAGTTTCAACGAATTATTCCTCTGTTTTTTTAGTTTACAGAACCCCATTCTCACTATGTTGTTGACTGCGCCATTATGCAGTTTTCTCCATAATAATAGACTCACTTAAGGGTAAATTAAGCTTGTGGGAGGATTTTCCCCAATCTAGGTTCTCAACAATAGTTTTACCGTTTATAAAATTAAATATAGTGGATAGTCCACTTCCAGTGTTTATAATTTCGGAAAACACGCCCAAAAGTCCACTTCCCGCATCTGTAGCATCTTTGAGTGGAGCGGAATCCATGGTAAATGAGGGCAGCTCCGTGGGCAGACTGGTGTAAGTTTCTGTTTTTCCCTGCTGTTGGGTTAATGTATTAAACGTATTCCAGTTGTTTGCCGTGTTATCCAGCATACTGTTAAAAGTACCAAAAGCAGCCTGGCTGTTGCTCAACTGGGCGTTAATTCCGCTTAGGATTGTTTCTACACTGGATAAATTTCCGCCTACCTCAAATTGTATGGAAGGAGACAGCTGCAAACTTTCCAGACGTGAGATCATAGAATTTAAAGAGGCTTCAGCTGAAGAAACTTCATTTTGTACGGTTTTTCCAAGCTCTGAGATGTTGGATAATAAATGCTGTGTTTCATTATTTGTGTTTTCCACACTGGATGTTACTTGATCAAAGGCCTGTGAAAGGGCAGTTATCTCACCTGTTTCTAATCCGCTGGTGTCCAGGACTGGTTTAATTACCGGGGATTGAAAGACCTCCTCCATTTGTTTTTTCAGGGTATCTAATTCTTTGATGTTAAACTGAACATCAACTTTATAATTTTGATTTAGAAATGAATTCAGCTCACTTTTTGCTTTAGTCAGGTCCAAATCTGCACTGACACGTGCACTTGAATCACTCATACAACGTAATCTCCTTTCCAGAAATGAGGGTTAGATTTGATAAAATTAGAGAAGTTATACCATAGTGGTATTGAATAAAACACTCCAAGAACGGAGTGAGAGCACATAAAAATTTGCAGAAGCAAAAAGAGGATACTTACGAATTGCAGCATCCTCCTTGGATTTAAGGTATTAGTACACATTTATAGGTAGATGTGTCTTCATATAATTGCAGCAGCATGTTTAGTTTTTTATCGCTGTCCACATATATTTCGTCGTATATTCTGGTATATAAACCAGATATATCTAAAACAACCATTCGCCATACAGCATTTGTTTCCATAAAATACTTCCTCCATTTTTTTTTACAACACGAACATTTCCTCTACAGGTGTATTTAGTGCGTTTGAAAGCCTGAGGACGGTTCTCACAGTAGGATTTGCTGATTTCTTATTTTCAATTGTGGAAATCATTTGTTGGGTTACACCGGATGTTCTGGCAAGCTGTGCTTGCGACCAGCTTTTTTCCCATCTTATTGTTTGCAAATTATTATGCATTTTGGCACCTCTTTTCTAAATGTAGTTTATAAAGTTCTACAACTGTTTTTATAAGAAAAGTTTACCATAAAAAAATACAAGTATGTGAGATGACTATTTTGAAAAAACGCATAAGTTTTGTTAAGGTTAATTGTTACACTGATTATTTTGCAGTTTATTCTGCCGAAGGTTGTATCTGTTCTTTTTTTGCGAACGCAGTCTGTAAGTCAATGATTTGATGATCACGCTCAAGTATTTTTTTGTTTGCGTCCATCAACTCCTGGTTTTTTTGATTTATTTCACTTTCCCCGTATTTAATGATCAGGGCATCCAGCATTTCATTTACGTTAAAGTTCTCCATAAATTTCTGCTGCATTTCAGGTGTGATTACTGCATTTAATTCTTTTTGTACGTTCAACCAATCGTCCAGTTTTTTGGTCGTTTCCAATTCCAATTGGAGCTTTTCAGTCTCTTTTTCCATTAGCTTGAGCTGTTTATATGCCAGAACATTGGTATTTTCTGTCTGTGATTTAGATAATATCTCTTTCTTTTTATACTCCACTATATCAGCCACGGTGTCCAGCACTTCATAGAAAAGCCGCTGGGCAGAGGAGGGGGCAGAAGTGGAGTTATGAGGAAGAAAATAGGAATCAACGTAGGCTCTCAATTGCTGGTCCTTTAGTGCAGTTTCGTAGATGTCTTCAGCATCATCAAATTCTACTCCTTCTGTAAAGTACTTTAATATAGCGATAACTTGTGCTATTTCTGCATAATAGGGGGTATAGTTCACGCTGTTGTTTTCATCCTCTGTAAAATATGAACTGGATATATATTCAATAGCATTAATTCGGTCATAAAGAGAAATTGATTCTTTTGTTTTAACGTCTGTTTTTATCATAAAAATTGCCTTTCCTTATATATATTCTTCTTGGATAGGAAGTTCTAATATCTCAGGGCGGAGTTTGTGATGATAGATGTCATCGCCACCGGCTTCTTCATATACGGTACCGCATTCGGTAAATGTTCTCAGTCCTTCTCTTGTAATATAACCCTGAGAAATAAAATCAGAATGCAGACGGTATAAAGTAGAACGGAGTGTGGCGACGGTCCTGCGGTTGTCCCTTGTGATATTTTCTTCCAGAAGTTTAATTACATTTTCCAAGTCTTTTCTTATTGCCTTGTCGTGCAGGATTGAATTCATCACATCATCTTTTTGCTTTGTCTGTAGTGCGAATAGTGCGTCAGCTGTAGTCAGCAGAAGCTGGTGATCCTTATTTTTATCCTGAATCCACCTTACCGGTTTTCCTGTGAATTCCAGAAATTTACTGATGATCGTAATCATAGAAATAAGAGAAGATAGAATGATAAAAACACCAATCACTACGGAAATTATATCAAGTTCGAATAACTGTTTTATTGATTCCATTCATATGGTACCTGCCTTTCTGCACTAGTGAGTAGCCTCTCTTTACTTATTGTCTAAAAATTGTTTTAGTAACTGGTGCATACCAGTGGATGCCAGGCCGGATATTAAACCACTGAGAACAATCTGAGGGGTAAAACTCCATTCATTGACCCAGCCGGACACAGCTATGCCAAGTACTGCACAGATTGCAGGTATATACTTGTTGTTTACCTCGTTGGCCCACTGCTTGATGATATAACCTGTACACAGACAGATACCCAGAACAACGGGCAGTATGTAATCATTTAAAAATTCCATGTTTGCGTTTCTCCTTACGTTATAAATGTTTTAGTTCTAATAGATTCTCGCCGATTTCCAAAGTGTGGTCGCGAAATTTATGAAAAAGTCCCTGGGACTTTGCTCTGTCAAAAACATATACAATTCTGTATTCACCGGCTCCATTTCTGGAAACATAGGTTTCGATTTCATTTAGTCCGTTTGTTTTATACAGGATAATCTGCCACATATTCAAAATACGGCATACGGGTGTTCCATAGTTTTTTACGTTCAAAGTATTAATCCTTTCTGTTCATTTGGGCCGTAAAAAAAAGGTCTTATACAATACTCAAATAAATTGAATATCGGTATAAGACCGTAAAATTACAAACCAATATTCATATAAGGCCAGAGGCCGGATGTCATGAAATTCATGTTTGCATTAAATTTCATGACATAGTTACCGATTAAGCCCATCTTGTCATCTGTATCATCGTTGAGCTTTCTGCTGCTTTCATGATTTCACACTCAAAAGAAGTAGGCTGGGGATCTCCCTCTGCACTAAATCCAAGGCTTAAGTTACTTGACCATTTTAAGTTAGGAATTACCACCTGGAATGCTTCGTCCTTACCTGATTCTCTATTGCGGATTACTGTGTTTCCTACAAGTTTGTAAGTACCGCTGAAGTGAGAAGAATCAATTACGTATGTTTCTGTTGCACTTCCGCTTGCAAAGGTATAATACACAACAACCTTTTTGCTTGCTGCTGATGCAACAGTCAGTGTCTTTCCGCTCAATGTAGCGTTTGTCATTGACAATGGAGTGCCGCAGTCATCGTCTAATTCGTATACCAGAATAGAACTTGCGCCTTCTTTTGGCGTGTAAGCCAGTTCAATGACACCAGAAGAAGATGCGGTAAGAGGGAATAGATCGCCTTTATCTACCGGTTTTCCACCTGCTGTATCATACTCTGTAGTCTGGCGTACATAAACTGTCTGTGCACCTGTTACGGTTGCTACACCTGAAATGAGCTCCAGAGATTTTGGAGAGAGAAGAGCATCTTCAATTGTAAGCTTACCTTCTTTGTTCAGTTCCCAGGTAACAAGCTTTGCATTGCCTTTTCCGCCTCGTGCATAAACCTTTTCAGATGTTACTTCAATGTTGGATGTTTTCAGTGTATCAAAAAAGATAACTGGTTTATTTGTGGACATATCGTATAAAATTACATCCATTACCTCTTTTGCACCGAATTTTGTGTTTGCTCCCATTAAATGTTCCTCCTTGTTTGTTTTTTATTATAAAAAAAACGGATCACATGTGGTGATCTGTTTTAATTATCCTCTTTCTTTATTTTTGACAGCCAATGCTGGAAATTCACATCTTCTTTCTTTGCGCCTGCTAACAGAGCTCTTATATTAACCTGATAATCTTCCATAATTTTTAAACGATTGAATTGATTATTAAATTGATAGATATCGTATTTATCATATACATCTTGAAGCGGCATTTTTTCTGACTCGGCAAAAATGCTGATTAGATCAGCAATAGTAACCCCTTCTTCTGACTGATCACTTTGTTTGGCTGTCTTAATTTTTTCCCTTAGTATTTTCCTCTTTTCCAGTAACTGTTTAACCAGTTCGTTATCAGGATTTTCTACATGTTCCAGAGAATCAATATCCATGAGACAATTTCGCTCTTTTAACAGTATTCTGAATTCGTTATAGTTTTTCTTATTCAGAATGTTGATAGATTCCTGCCCGATAGAAAATGACATATTTTTGAAATCGCAATGGACATCATTTTTAAATATCATTTCCAGCAATGGTATTAAGGAAGTCGTTAAAAGAGAATTCTCAGTATGGTCAGAAATCTGATTATTTTCTAAAGCAATTAACTCTGCATACATTTGCACCATAATAAATTCAAAAGTTGATGTTATTTTACTGTTACTTGATAATTCACAGCATCGTTCATCATCCATACAGAGTAGATTAATCAGATAATTATACATAGAATAGCCATAAGGAAAGTCCACCATTTCACCGAGAGAAACTTTATAAACAGGGAGAGTCCCTATATATAGGGGACTTCCCTTCTGTAATCTGTGTTCCAAGTCAATTTTATTCAAATCTGCTATACCCTCCCTTAGTTCATCAATATTAATTGAATTCAGGGCAGGTATAAATCAGCTGCCTGCCATAGTGCTCTTTGGATGGCTCAATATGTATTGTAGATTCCAGCGTAAGACGTCCAATTCCAAAATTCCTGGAATTTCTTAATAACCCGTCAATTATTTCAGCAAGGTAATCCGGTTTAGTCTGAACCGTACCATCTGTCAGAGATGGTATGTCATTCTGGTGTGAGTAACACCAGATAATAATTTTCATTGTCTTATAGGAATTATGTACTGTTTTTGAAATATCTACATCCATACAGAGATAGGTTTTTTCATCTGTTTGTGATTCATCGGCAAATAGGTATGGAAATATGTTCTTGTGCAGTAATTCTTCAGATGGATTTTCTGTGGTATAATCTTTACCAAGAAAAAGTTCCGTAATGTTTTCGTCTGCTAAAACTAAGGACAATAGTTTATTCTTATATGTACCTATATCTTTTAATGTCATGATGACCTCCCTGCAAAATAGCCGTTTAATTTTCTGTTATAATATCTTGTTACTTTTGGTTTGGTCCATATTTTTGCACCACACTTTATCACATCGTAGGTATGAATTTCCCGTTCGGGAATATAATTGCATTCCAGGCTCAGACCATCTAATAATTTTATGGAGATATTGTCCGTAGGGGTGGCAGAAGATAAGTAGTTAAAAATAAGCTTTTCTACTGACTTAAAAATATTTCGAACAATGTCTGATTCAATGCCTTGGGTTTCTGAGATGTTTTTAATGATATCGTCTTGTGTAATGATCAAACGACAATATACCTCCCCTCTAAAAATTCATTCTTCCATATACACACAAATAAAAAATAAGTGTCGACCACTTCTTATGGACGATTTTAAAGAGCTGTAAAAATAATCATCCATCAGCACTGGGCGAAAAGGGTAAACGGAAATTAACTTTTTTTCATCAGCTTCCTTTTTCGGTCGTAATCCCGAACATGCTTTCTTCTGCATTTTTCACACCGGCATGTTTTCGTATTTAATGCATCTACTTCTAACCATTCTCCACAGTTAACACACTGAATAAACTTAGTTTTCTTGAGCGGAATGTTTTTTTCTAAATGTTGAACCATGTATTCTCCATAACAAAACCAGAGCAGTTGTTTATATCTTTTCTTCTGTTTATACAAGTACTCCGTCAACATGTCTGCAATGGTCGCCTCTGCATATCCGGTCTGGCTGAATCGCTCTTTGATTTGGCAGGCAACATATCTCATATTATCCTTAGCGTCATCTTTTGTATTTACCATGTAGCGGTAAGAACGGCTTAAATCATTATATAAGGAAGAAACTTCTTTGCTGCAAATAAGGTCAGGGCTCCCCATGAGCAGGTGGTAATCAATGTCTCCAAGTTTTAAACTTCTAGTATTGATGGATTGATTAGGAATACGGGAATAAATTTTATTTACAAAACTACCATTTCGTTTTTCAAGCTGATGTTTTTCTTTATCCTTTGCAAATTCAAAAAAAGCAGGAAGTTTCCCTTTTGTATACTTAGCAACTACGGATTTGAACCATTTGGGTCTTTGGGGCATGTATAGTGTCTTTGCAGAATCTATACAAAAGTTGTTTTCCATACAGAGTAATTTGATTACAACAAGAGCTTCCATTTTTTCTTTTTCTGACCCTTCTGTAAAGACATCATTATTCCATATTTTAGAAATATCATTGCTGTATATCCCAATATTTCCATGTGTGAAAGCAGCGTTAAGCCCAGAATAAATGGTTTTATTGTTTAGAGGGGCGGGGGCAGCTTTTTTCATATTATAATAAAGGGGTACGATATCTTTCATATTACGTTCGGCAATTTCCACGAAATCTGGGTCGGCAATGACCAGGGACTTATCCCCGTCAACATCAAACTGTAATATTTTGCTGATTAGATCATAGGTACTTGTGTAAATGCCATCAGTAGTGAACCATTGCTGAATCTGAGTGCTGCGAGTTTCATTTTCCGTACACGCTGTGTTTGAGCGGATCGCATGTTCTTTATAGAGATGGGGACTTCTCAGGCAGTCCAGCTTACTGTACTGTTTGAAAAGTTTACAGAAGACCTCCCCATCATTCAGTAATCCTTCAGGCTGCTTATTTTGTTTAAACCAGTATTCACATGCTGCATAGTAATCAGGAAGTAAAAATGCATATTTTCCGGTAATTTCAATTTTTCCACTACGATATTTCTTCAATAAACTATCTTTAACTTCACGAAGTATATCTTTTACATAAGGATCAGAGAGCAGTGGCGGATAGTGCTTCACCGCCTTTTGGAAAGGTGTTGGACTTGTATTGTAAGGGGTTATTCCCAATATATTCATCATGGTTTCTCTGGACTGGCAAATCGTATTTATTTTAGTGGAAGATTTAACAGTCAGTAAATCAATCTCTTCATCCGTAATATCGGTAAGTGTTTGGAGCATCTGATAATTAATTTTTGCAGGTTTAATTCTGCTTTCTTCTATATTACATATACCTGATGTGCATTGATATAATTTATAGTAGTGTTTATATTCCGTCCATGAATCGTAGTATTTGTACATTTTAAACTGGCTCTTGGTCAGAATGATCTGAATGTCCTCTTTGATCACATCGTGTTCCTGTCCATATAAATCAATAATTAAAGGAGAACAGTGGTGAACTTCTATAAATTTCCTAAAATCAAATACGCCCAGCAATCCCTTGACCCAAGGGGCGCGGAACATAAAATTCTTTTTACTGACCGTTGGCAGCATCATACCGGCCCCATCAGTATGATTTATGGGAACATAATCTGTTTTTCTGACAATAGAATAATCAGAATCGTTAATATAATCAAATGTTCCAAACACATTTGTTTCAAAGTCATCGATGACAATGGTTTTGTCTATATCAAAATCTTCCCATAAGTCCGTTGCTGAATTTGTAAGTGCCATATAGGCAAGATGTTTGTTAACATTGTTTCCTCCCTTTGCGTTAATTTTGTCTACTGTAAGACCACACATTACTGTTTTTTGTATTCTGTTCCAGACAGATTCTTTGATAAAGATTGTTTTTTTTGTTCTGATCTGACCGGCAGATGAAGTGAAATAAACATATTTTTCCTGGTTATACAAAAATCCATAAAAGGATAAATCCTTGAAAACATCAAAGTAGTACACTTGAACAACCATAAGGCTATCCGATAGTTCATCCTGTTTTATCCCTATGGTTCGGCTAAGTGCAGAATCAAAAACAGAAATGACATTGCAGTCTTTTATACTGTTTTCCCGAACTTTACGAAGATGATCATGTCCATTTGTCAATTCGTTTTGGATCACCTTGTTTTTCAAAAGTGAAAGGAGTAACGTTTTTGATTCATTTGCCTTTCTCTGTTTATGAGAGATAAGCATATGCCAGTAAAAATATTCATAAAGCAAATCAGTAGTACCTGAAATAATATTCAGGCTTTCAATTTTTCCTTTCTTTATATAGAGTAGCTCTTTTTTTGTATAACCGTAAAGTGTCATTACCTGATCAAAAAAGGCAATTTTATTGCTAAGAAAATTGCGCTCGCTGCGATATTTGCAGTTCATATCGTGTAAATATTTCTCTCTGTTACTATAAAAATGTCCAGTATCGATAGAATAGATATTTATTTGTTTATCTAACAATTTCAGACCTCCTTTTTTCGTTTGAGTATGTCCATCTAATTGCAGATGAAACTTTGTCTATGGCATAGCCGGATGAATAATCTGTACAAAAATCCGATGTTGTAAGAAGATTGGATGTAAGTCTTAGAAATTCGGACCGGGACGGTATGTGTAAATTGTTGGATCCTGGTGTTATGTAAGGTGTGCTTTGTTTTGTCATAATTAAAGATGACTCCTTTCTTAAAAAAAAAGAACATGTGTTCTGTAATGGGATGCTGATAAAATTCAGGTTAAGTAGGAAAAGGGGATATATTTATATTCTCTGTTTCATCTTTGATTTTTCCTATTTACATTTTTTTATCTTCGGAAAAAGTCAATTGGAAAATTAGACAAAACGAAAACAGAACATTTGTTCGATTTTTTCATTGTAATATCAAAGGGCACATGATATACTCTTTATAAATCACCGATATAAGCACTGAAAATTGTAAGAAATTATTTAAATGGAGTGAACAATATATGGACAATGAACAATTACTCGAAATGTACTATAAAAATAATGGAGCTAAATTGCATCGTATAGTAGATAAAATTCTTTGCAGATTCGGTGGGATATATAACAAGGATTATGATGATTTTTACTCATTGGCGAATGAAGTTTTTGCAGACGTACTAAATCGGTTTGATGATTCTTGTGACTTTGAAGTTTTTTTACGTACCTGCCTATTGAAAAGAGTAAAAACAGAAATTACGAGAAGAAACAGATTAAAGAGACAAACAGATTTAACAGCAATTTCCTTAGATACACCTGTGGGAGGAGAAAAAGGGTATACCGTTGGTGACGGACTTGTATCCAAATTTGATATGAATAGTGAAATAAGTGAAGAAATCGGGATTTTAAGGGAAGAAAAAGTGGAGCGTTATATGAATCGTATTTCAAGTATACAAAGAAAAATAGTTGTAATGCGGATGAAGGGTTATGAGCCCTTTGAAATCAGACATGTACTGGATATTTCCCAAAAACAGTACAATGGACATATGAACACAATCAGATCATATGAAAACAAAAAAGCACTATTAAGGAAAGATAAGACAGAAAAAAAGAAAAATGAGGAGGAGATTTTATTGGTAGAAACACCGGCACAAATAGGAGAGAGGACCAAAAATACAAGTTATGCTCTATCTGCACTGATTAAAAAGTTACACAATTATTCATTACGTGATGACCATATCCTTCAACGCTCATCTGGACAGTGGAATTCATCCATAAAAGGAGAATTAGTTTCAGATATTCTACAGGGGAGGTCACTTCTTCCTATTATAGTATCAGAAGAAAAAGCAGAAGGGATGCTGTATAACTGGCTTATAGACGGGCTGCAAAGATGTAGCACTATTGATGATTATAAAAATGACGGTTTTAGTGTTTATCACAATGTAAAACTTTATAATATTTGTTATCAGACAATCAAAAAAGATAAACAAGGAAAGATCATGTTTGATGGAAACGATAACCCTATATATGAAAATAAGATATTTGACATTCGAAAAAAGAAGTTTTCAGAACTTCCAGAGGAGCTAAAAGATAAATTTTTAGAATATCAAATACCGGTAATGCTGAACTTAGACTGTACAAAGAAAGAGATTGCTTACGATATAGCAAGATTTAATCGTTGCAGGCCGATGACTAAGTCTCAATTGGGCGTGTTGAGCCTGGAAGAAGGACTTGGAGAAATCGTAAATAATATAATAAAGATGGATTTCTTTCACAATGAATCCAAAAGCAGCTATAAACAGTCTGATTTTCGCACAAGCAATATGAAAAGGATGATTGTGGAAAGTGTTATGGTAACCAATTTTCTGGAAGACTGGAATAAAAATATTGAAAAAGTGTGTGAATATTTATCAGAAAATCAATGTGAATCATACTTTATAGAGTTTTATGACATTATTGAAAGGTTAACGAAGGTATCAAATAAGGATATTGCAGAGATGTTTACCACAAAAGATTCCTTTATTTGGTTTGCTCTATTTAATAAATTTTCGAAGTTGGAAATAAATGATTTTAAGTATGTCGAGTTCATGAAAAAACTCAAAACCGATCTGCATAGCCGTATGGTGAATGGGACTACATATGATGAGTTAGATCAAAAATCGAATAAAGATAAAAAGACGATTGTGAATAAACTGGAATTGCTTAACTATCTGATGGAAGAGTATTTATCCAAGAATAAAGACGGGACAGTAAACGTCAAAAATGGGATACAGCCATATGAACAATGCTTGTATCCCATTGGAGTTTAAGCGGATGGTTTCTTTACTTTAAGAACGATGAGCAATGCGCAGGACAAGATAAACAGACAGGTAGCTGCTTGGCTGCCCAGGGTATCCCCTGTTTTTACTGCTTTTTGCCTGGTTTCTTCAGAGTTATCCGAATTCGATGAAATGCTTTTTTGCTTGGATTCTCCAGAATTATCCGAATTCGATGAAATGCTTTTTTGCTTGGATTCTCCAGGGTTATCCGAATTCGATGCATTACTTTTTTCCCATTTGGCATAAACAGTGGTATCCCCAGTCAGTATTACTTTGGTTACCTTATCCGTGAGTTCCTGATTGCTGTACCAGCCTTTGAACTGATATCCGTTTCTTGAGGTTTTATATGCAGAAAGATCAACGGACGTATCTCCAGTTTTTTGGAGAGGATCAATGATTGTTCCGCCATTGGTCTCAAAGGTGAGAAGAAAGATATTCACTGCCTCATCCCCTCCCGGAGAAATGGTAATCCTTACTGCTTCACTTTTAAAGCTTCGGTCGGTTGCCGGATAACGCACAAGATAATCTCCCGGTGCCAGACCGGTCAGCTCACTGCCGGGGCAAGAGGACCAGCTTTCGCCATTATCGGCACTGTATACCATGTCTGCACTTACACCCAAAATTCTGCCGTCCCCTCTTCCCTTTATGGTTTCATTCTCTCCCCGAACGGAGGCTGGTACCACGGGACGGTTGGGAATGGCAAGGGCTTGAGGTGCACTGGCGGTATCGGCGGTGGGACCCGGCTTTATCACGGACAGGGAAGTCCCTGGCCATGTGGAATTTATAGGGATATTTCCTGCCCCGTCTGCTATTACCTCGTCCCCGTTGATGAGGTAAAGTGCATGCTCTGCCAAGCCTTGTAATACTTCCTTTGTATAATGAATGGAGGCCTGGGGTGTTCTTTCTGCCACCGTAACCTTGGCCCCCCGGCTTTCAACGGCTGCTGTCTTCGTCCCTGATGCGGCTTCATTGGTATTGGTTACTTCCGCACGATACAGAAATTCTCCCGTAACAGAAGTATCCGGGTGTAAAACAGACCCGGTGGCTCCTTCAAGAGCTTCCCAGCTACTGCCCTCATCATGGCTCTGGAACCATTGATAGGACAGTACGCCGCCATCAGCGGGCACATGTGCAGCTACACTAAGTGTCACGTCTTCCTCCTGCACCACCCTAAGATCCTGGGGCTGGGTGACAAGCACCGGCGCCGCCGTATTCGTCACGACCTTGAAGCTGACCGGAAAGCTTTTGCTCTCCATATAAGATCCGGAAAGGACTACCGTATCCTCATAAACACCCTCCAAAAGACCTGGCTTGGGTGCTACGGAAAAGAAAGTTGTGGTTCCCGCTAACAGCGTAGAAGACTGGGGTACTTCTAATGAAAATCCGGATCCTGTCCCCCCGCTTAGCACCGCCGTAAGGCCGGCGATATCCTGGGTCCCCGCATTCGTAATGCTGACTTCTTTTTGCGTAGGATCTAAGGAGCCAACTTCTTGTGTGCCAAAGTCATGGCTGTCTCCTCCCGGAAGGGAGAGACTGGTGCTTCCCCTCAAGCTCTGTGACAAAACTGCCGAACCCCGGGCGTAGGCAGCTTTATACGCATTACCGTCTGTGGCTGCCGTTACATTGGCTTGAGGAGACTGTGCCTCGGGCAGCCACAGATATATCCTGCCGCCGTCTTTCGTCACCATGTCATTACTTCCATAAGCGTTATCGATACCATCTACATCCACTTGGGAGATAGGAGACCCGTTTGCGATCTGGGGAATCCCCACCGTCAGTGTATTGAGATACACCGGTGTGGTTCCGTTTGTTGGTACGATAAGATGTGTCCCGTCCCCGTCCCGTGCATCAATACTGCCCCCTGTAATGATGATTTCCATGCCGGATGTGGTGTTGTAAACCCCCAGGGAAACATGCCCTGTGGCACGAACCATCCCTCCTTCTATTACAATCCTTCCGGTTCCGCTGTCGCTGGCGCCCCGGCCAATTCCAACGCTCCCTCCGTGGGCGGCAGCGGCAGTTACATCACCGCCGGTGATTTTGATTTCCCCATGCCCCTTGCCGAATGTGCCGCTGCCGATTCCGGAGGCATACTTTCCGCCCATTGCAACGATGGTGCCTTTTTCAATCGTGATCTTCCCGCAAGCCTCTCCCTCTGCTGAGCCAATGGCCGCCGCCCTCAAATACTCATCATGCCCGGTTTCCACAGTAAGCTTCTGATTGTTATCTGCGGCGGTGACAGTCAGCTCACTGTCGGCACTCACCTTCAATCCAGGCTGCCCATCGGTGTTTTTCAGGATATTGTCTCCCACTAAGGTAAGGTTCATTTTGGCATTGTCCAGCTCCAATGCAGAGCCCTGAGGTGAGTTTATATTCACCTTGTCAATAATAATATTCACCGTAACGTCCTTTACCGTAACACGGTTTGCCGTACTGTCTGCGGACCTTTGAAAAATGAGTATGGAAGACCCCGCAGGGGGATTACCGATATACCTAGTAGTATTATTGCCGTATGATATTTTCCATCCGGGGATGCCATCATTCCGAGTTTCAATCGTAATATTTCCCTCATCAATTGAAAAGTCATATACCTGGGGATCCGCCGCATATGCTGTTGTACTTCCCAAGATAGTGCCCATTAGTATGCCCAAAGTCAGGAATAGGGATAAAAGTTTTTTACCTGGTTTATGTAACATGATTTTGTTCTCCTTCTTCTTAAAATTGTTTGAGCATATCTTCGACAAAGATATTCCATTTTACCTGCCACCGTTCTAATGCAATGTTCCTTTCTTCTTTGTTCATACCGCTATAGGCATATGAGTTTTTGATTAGTTTCTTAATGGCCCTTAGGTCAATCAACAATGATAAATAAATCTCGCAAAAGTCGTAGGTCAGTCCATCATTTCCAAGAATTTGCGGATCATCTGAGCACACAACGCATTGGATGCCCCGTTTTAAAAACTCTCCTACAGGATGAAGACGTAAATCGGATACATACCGCAGGAGCTGATTGCTGATGGGACAAATCTCCAGTGCAATATCGTCCTGTTTAATTGACTCCATTACCGCCGGGAATCGGTATAGGTTCATGCCATGACCAATACGTTTAGTACCCAACAGGTATGCAGCATACAAATTGTTATCATCCGCCCAGTTACTTTCCCCATCGTGGAAATAATAAAAATTAGAAAATGTGAGTTGGTTATCGCATAGAGCCTTTGCATAGTAATCGGTCATGTTATTACGGTCTTCTTCGCTCACAAGATCATATCCAATGATATCCCCGTAGCTGCGTGCCCGCCATAATATGGTTTTTTGTATCTGTTCAGTTATTGCCTGTACATCTGATTGTCCGCGATTTCCGGACATAATTAATTTTACGTTGAAATATGGATATTTGTTTTGCACTTGTTTTATTGCGTTTCTCAATAAGGCAAGAAAGTAATGTTCCGTCTCAATGACGGAGCCTTCACTTTTCCCATGGAGATAATCATCATTACTATCCACTATTGACGTAAAGCCACATCTTAGTTCCACATAATCGATATTATCTTCACAAAGCAAAAGAAAAGACTGGTAGTAGTATTCCATATATACTCTTTCGACTTTAAGAACGGTGGATGTCCGATCAAATATGGTGTTAAAGTTGTCCCATACATATTTTGCATCTTGCATACTTCGTTCATTAAAAGTAAGTAAATCAACAATATCCTGCCGGCCGAACATTTTTGTATCAAGGAGAAATCCCGCCGTTGCTTCTTTAAGTCGATAAAACCCTTCTGGTACCTTTGCTGTTTCACTAAACATGAACAATTTTCCATACGTATGCTTTTTATCCTTTTTTAGATAAATCCATGCTAAAAGGTAATTAGCCCCAGAATCAATGTCTAACAACAAGTCGATGAATTTATCCGCATTAAAGGTAGCAGAGGTATGAATATGCAGATTCCCGCCTTTTGGCATTGCACGGAACACCTTATACAAATTGTTTTGTTTGATTTGTTCCTTGACTTCATAGAAGGGGTGACTGGGTGGATAAATAGATGGGTCTCCGTTGCGTTCAGAAGCAGGCAGATAAACATACTTATTGTTTATCAATTGTAAACGCTGATTATGCATATACTTATCTAGTTTTATTTCATCGGCTGTTAATTCAGGCTCATCTTTATCAAATCGCTGGGAATTATCCATTTGAATTAATGCATTCATTTTTTTAACATATTCTTCATATTTCATAATGATTCCTCCTTGTATACATGGTGTTGTATCATAATAGTTTCACCTTAAGTCTAAATAAAAGTGCCACACAGTTCTATCCCTTCTGCACGAACAACACTTTTTTCTGCACGAAAGGGACGTAAAGAATTTTATTATAGGTAAGGAATAAAAATTTTCGCAATAAAACTTCCATATTATGTGCAAATTATCCTCCCTTTGCATTTGGGGAGATGCTCTTTATGCAATGAAATCGAGATCATGAAAAGATTATGTTGAAATCTGTATTTAAATGTAGTATAATCTTTACAATTTGAGAATGAGGGCGCTCTGGAATGAAAGACTCCAAGAGTGCCTTTGTTATGTAAATTAATAAGACTGCCTCATAAGGGCAATCTCATTGTCCGAAAGGACGCTAACTGCACGATAAGGTACAGGAAGGGAAAAGGTGAACATATGAAAGCGTTTCTAATACTGGAAGATGGAACCGTGTTTACAGGAATAAGCATTGGTTCAAAAAAAGATATGATAAGTGAAATCGTATTTAATACCTCTATGACAGGATATTTAGAGGTACTGACTGACCCTTCTTATGCGGGACAGGCCGTAGTTATGACCTATCCATTAATTGGAAATTACGGAGTTACACCGGATATGGAGTCTAAACAAGCATGGCCGGATGGATACATTGTGAGGGAGTTATCCCGCATGCCAAGTAACTTCCGCTGTGAGGGTACTATACAAAGTTTTCTTGAACAGCAGGATATTCCCGGTATTGCCGATATTGATACACGTGCCCTTACTAAGATATTAAGGGAAAAGGGTACCATGAATGGTATGATTACGACCAATGAGCATTATAATATGGAAGAAATCAAAACAAAACTCAAAGCCTATAAGGTAGGAGATGTGGTTTCCAAAGCTACATGCAGTGAAAAATATGTTTTGGAAGGACACAAAAAGAAAGTTGCTCTACTTGATTTGGGAGCAAAAAGTAATATTGCCAATTCTTTAAATAAGCGTGGTTGCGAAGTGACTGTTTATCCGGCCCAGACAACTGCAGAAGAAATCATTTCAGCAAATCCTGACGGTATCATGCTTTCTAACGGCCCTGGCGACCCTGCAGACTGCATTTCTGTTATCGAAGAAATCAAAAAACTATATCAATCAGATATTCCGATTTTTGCAATTTGTCTGGGGCATCAACTGATGGCTCTTGCTACTGGTGCAACCACACATAAATTAAAGTATGGACACCGGGGCGGGAATCATCCTGTAAAAGATTTAAGGACAGGAAGAGTCTATATCACATCTCAGAACCACGGTTATGTGGTAGATGATAAAAATGTAGATGAAAATATTGCTGTACCGGCATTTATAAATGTAAATGATGGAACAAACGAGGGTCTTGAATATAAAGGGAAAAATATTTTTACCGTACAGTTTCATCCGGAGGCTTGTCCCGGACCTCAGGATTCAGGTTACTTGTTTGACAGATTTATGGATATGATGGGAGGTACACAATAATGCCAAAGGATAACAGTATAAAAAAAGTATTAGTCATCGGATCGGGTCCTATTATTATCGGTCAGGCGGCAGAGTTTGATTATGCGGGAACTCAGGCATGCCGTTCACTTAAAGAAGAAGGCATTGAAGTTGTTCTTCTTAATTCAAACCCTGCTACAATTATGACGGATAAAGATATTGCAGATAAAGTGTATATTGAACCACTAACAGTAGAAGTAGTAGAGCAATTGATTAAGAAAGAAAAACCGGATAGTGTACTGCCCACGCTAGGTGGTCAGGCAGGATTAAATCTTGCCATGGAACTGGAAGAGGCCGGGCTTTTAAAAGCAAACAATGTTCGGTTAATCGGGACTACAGCCGAGACAATTAAAAAAGCCGAAGACCGCCTGGAATTTAAGGCTACAATGGAAAAAATAAATGAACCGGTGGCTCCTTCACTTGTTGTTGAAAATCTGGAAGACGGTCTGGCATTTGCCAGAGAGATTGGCTATCCTGTTGTACTTCGTCCTGCCTATACACTTGGGGGAAGCGGTGGCGGTATTGCAAAAGATACAGCCCAGCTGATTGAAATTCTGGAAAATGGTCTGCGTCTTTCAAGAGTAGGACAGGTTTTGGTGGAACGCTGTATTTCCGGATGGAAAGAAATTGAATATGAGGTAATGCGTGACGGTAAGGGAAACTGTATTACGGTCTGCAATATGGAGAATATTGACCCTGTTGGCGTGCATACCGGAGATAGTATAGTAGTGGCACCATCTCAGACACTTGGGGACAAAGAATACCAGATGCTAAGAACATCGGCATTAAATATTATCAGTGAATTGAATATTACCGGAGGATGCAATGTTCAGTATGCACTCCATCCGGAGAGTTTTGAATACTGTGTTATTGAAGTGAACCCACGTGTCAGCCGTTCCTCCGCACTTGCATCTAAGGCCACAGGATATCCTATTGCAAAGGTAGCGGCTAAAATCGCTCTGGGTTATACACTGGATGAGATAATCAATACCATTACAGGGAAAACTTATGCAAGTTTTGAACCTATGCTGGATTATTGTGTTGTAAAAATTCCAAGACTGCCTTTTGATAAATTTATTAGTGCAAAAAGAACATTGACCACTCAAATGAAAGCGACCGGAGAGGTAATGAGTATCTGCGATAATTTCGAAGGAGCGCTGATGAAGGCGATTCGTTCCCTGGAACAAAATGTAGATAGTCTTATGTCCTATGATTTCACCGGACTTACAAAAGCTCAGCTGCTGGAGGAACTTTCTATAGTAGATGATATGCGGATATGGAGAATAGCAGAGGCACTCCGCCGCAGCATAAGTTATGAGGTGATTCATGACATTACCCAGATCGACAACTGGTTTATTGATAAACTTGCGGTTATTGTAGAGATGGAAGAAGCCCTGAAAACAGAAGAACTTACGCCCGAATTGCTGAAAAATGCCAAAAAGATTGAATTCCCAGATAAGGTAATTGCAGTTCTGACCGGAAAAAGTGAAAAAGAAATTCATGAAATTCGGCATGAACATGGAATAGTAGCTGCTTATAAAATGGTGGATACATGTGCAGCAGAGTTTGCCGCAGCGACGCCATATTATTATTCCGTGTATGGCAGAGAAAATGAGGTTGAAGAAACTAGAAACCGAAAAAAAGTTCTGGTTCTTGGTTCAGGTCCTATTCGTATCGGACAGGGGATTGAATTTGACTTTTGTTCTGTTCACTGTACTTGGGCGTTCTCAAAAGAAGGGTTTGAGACTATCATTGTTAATAACAATCCGGAAACGGTCAGTACCGACTTTGATATCGCAGACAAGCTTTATTTTGAGCCATTAACACCTGAAGATGTGGAAAGCATCGTTGATCTGGAGAAGCCTGATGGGGCAGTAGTTCAGTTTGGCGGTCAAACGGCTATTAAGCTTACAGAGAGTCTGATGAAAATGGGAGTGCCGATTTTAGGAACATCAGCTGAAAATGTAGATAAAGCGGAAGATCGTGAATTGTTTGATAAAATTCTGGAAGAATGTCATATACCACGTCCTACAGGCGGAACTGTTTATACAGCGGAAGAAGCCAAAGAAGTGGCAAACAGGCTGGGATATCCGGTTCTTGTACGTCCGTCTTATGTTTTAGGCGGTCAGGGTATGCAGATTGCAATCAATGATCATGATATTGATGAATTTATCGGTATTATTAATAGAATTGCACAGGATCATCCTATCTTGGTAGACAAATATCTGCAGGGAAAAGAAATTGAGGTAGATGCCGTATGTGACGGTGAGGATATTTTGATTCCTGGTATAATGGAACATGTGGAGCGGGCAGGTATACATTCCGGTGACAGCATATCAGTGTATCCTTCTCAGAGCCTTACTAAAGGGGCAAAAGATAAAATCGCAGAATATACAAGAAGACTGGCAAAGTCTCTGCATGTTATAGGATTGATCAATATTCAGTTTATTGTCTGCAATGAAGAAGATGTCTATGTAATAGAGGTCAATCCAAGATCAAGCCGAACCGTTCCTTATATTAGTAAAGTTACAGGAATTCCTATTGTTCCTCTGGCATCAAAAGTAATCATAGGAAGTAAAATAAAAGAACTGGGATATACCCCGGGGCTGCAAAAAGAGGCTAAACTTATAGCAGTAAAAATGCCTGTATTTTCCTTTGAAAAAATCAGAGGTGCAGACATCAGCTTGGGACCTGAAATGAAATCTACAGGCGAGTGTCTTGGCATAGCAGAAACTTTTGATGAAGCATTATATAAGGCTTTTCTGGGAGCTGGAATTAACTTGCCTAAATATAAAAATATGATCATGACAGTTCGTGATGAGGATAAACCTGAGGCTGTGGAAATCGGACGCAGGTTTGAGCAGATAGGATATCGTATTTTTGCAACAAAAAGTACGGCAGAAGCGTTAAACGAGGGTGGAGTCAAGGCAATATCTGTCCGCAAGATTGAACAGGAATCACCAAATCTTTTGGACTTGATCCTTGGACATGAAATTGATTTGGTCATTGACACCCCTGCTCAGGGTGCTGAGCATTCAAAAGATGGTTTCGTCATCAGAAGAAACGCTATAGAAACAGGAGTAAATGTACTGACCGCTATGGATACTGCTAGAGCATTAATTACTAGTCTGGAGAATACGGATATCAAGAAACTGACCTTAATAGATATAGCGCAGATTACCAGATGCCAAGAAAGTACTGCATCAATAAACTAACTGCAGCAATTCCTATCCAACAGCAAAACCCGGTAAAAATCGGCTTGGCTCCTGTTTTTATCAATTTAACAATATTGGTGTTGAACCCGATTGCCGCCATAGCCATGATAATCAAAAACTTACTCAGGTTTTTTAACAGTAAAATAATGCTTTGAGGTAGTTGGAACAATGTGGTAATTATAGAAGCAAGTATAAAAAATAAAACAAAATACGGAACTGTATTTTTTAGGCTGAAGGAAATACCTTCAGTCTTTTTTTCTTTGCGTCCCCGATATATAGAGAGAACCAAAGTTATGGGAATTATAGCCAAAGTTCTGGTCATTTTTACAATGGCAGCAGACTCTAGAGTGTTGCTGCCGTGTATTCCATCCCAGGAGGCGGCAGCTGCGGTAACAGACGAGGTGTCATTGATGGCTGTTCCTGCAAACAGGCCAAATCCGTCATTGCTTAGATGAAGCAGATTACCCAGAGGAGGGAAGAGTAATGCAGCGATAACATTGAACAGAAAAATAACAGAAATAGACTGAGCCACCTCTTCATCAGTTGCATGTATAACAGGTGCTGTTGCTGCAATTGCTGAACCGCCGCATATAGAGGAACCTACTCCCACTAAAATAGCGTTGTTAGATTTTAGTTTCAATACCTTGTATAGGATAAATGAAATAAGTAATGATGTACTTATTGTTACGGCTATAATAGGCAGTGACTGCCGCCCCTTAGCAAGTATTTCTGTAAGATTCATTCCAAAGCCTAAAAATACAACAGCTGCCTGTAATATTTTTTTTGATGTGTAAGATATACCAGGCTGCAGTGTTTCTTTTTTCGAAATAAGCAGAGTTAAGACCATTCCAATTAATATGGCAAAAACCGGACCTCCGATAACGGGTGCGGCTGTACCAAGATACCAAGATGGCAAAGCTACCGTAAAACAGATTAACAATCCGGGTATATTTTCTTTTAATGTCTTCATGTATTAAAGCCTCCATTGAATGATTAATGCATTTATGTTTTCTTTGACAAGTGCCTGTCGACAAAAGATATAATAGCATATTAAATGTATAAAATAAAATTATATATATTTATTTTATTATAAATATATGTTATGATAATACTTGGGAGTAACTTATATATGAGCGGAGCTTTCGCATAGAAAAGGCTCCGCTCTCATATGTTAAAGAGGAATAAACATGCTGGATTTTCGAGTAGATACATTTTTAAAAGTATGTCAGAACATGAATTACACAAGAGCGGCAGAAGAATTGAATATAACCCAGCCGGCAGTATCTCAGCACATTAGATATTTAGAAAAACAATATCAGGCAAAGTTATTTCAATATGAGGGAAAACGATTAAAATTGACAAAAGCCGGAGAAATGTTGCGTAATGCGGCTCTTACTATGGTACATGATCAGGCATCATTAAAGAGTCGGATGGATTATCTGTCAAGAGGAAAGAAAGACATAAGATTCGGAGCTACAATGACTGTAGGAGAGGTAGTGATGTCTCATATATTACAGCAGTATATGATAAATAATCCGGAAACACATTTACATATGGAAGTGAACAATACACAAGTTCTTTTAGAAAGACTCGATTATGGAGACATAGATTTTGCTCTGGTGGAAGGGTTCTTCAGAAAATCAGAATATGATTTTTTGAACTACTCTACAGAAAAATATGTACCTGTCTGCAGCCCCTCCTACAAATTTCAGAAATTCCCCAGGCAACTGCCAGATTTATTTGGTGAACGGCTGCTATTGAGAGAACCTGGATCAGGCACAAGGGAGGTTTTGGAACGTTTTCTGGATTCACAGAATTATGAAACAGCTAACTTTAATCATACTGCAGAAATAGGAAGTCTGCATACCATAAAGGAACTGGTAAAAGCGGGATGTGGAATCACGTTTTTGTATGAAATTGCGGTTAGAGAAGAGCTGGAAAAAAATGAACTGAAATGTATAGAACTGAAGGACTGCAACATATATCATGACTTTACATTTATCTGGCGCAGAGGTAGTCTTTATGCAGAGGATTACCAAAGACTATTTGTAGAGTTTTCTAATTATAGGTAAAGATAGATACAGGAAATAATAGAGAAGCTGCAAAGCTCTGAAATCAAAACAAATCATCAGAGTTCTGCAGCATTCTTTTATGTATGCCTGTATAAGCTTGGTGAACCAGCATCAGTCATGGAGGTTCATCCAATCACTGACAAGTTTGCAGTATTTTTCGTTTTCTTCCACAAAGCACATGTGCCTGCAGCCAGCAAATAGTTCCCATTTTGAATCTGGAATCAGATCAAACATTGTTTTTGCCACCAGAGGAGTACATAAGTCATCCGTACCGCTGATGATTAAAGAAGGTTCTTTTATGCTGCCGATTTTATGACGATATTCCCATCCGCCAAGGCTTCCTGTGGGATTATATTCATTAGGTCCCCATCCTGAAACATACGCTTGCGTACCGGCTTTCTTTGGACGTCGCAGGCACTCAGGAGAGTCTTCGTTTATTTCCCCGGCGCAATGTAAGAGCATGAACCTGTCGTTTGCGGCCAGATAGTCAGGATCATCAAAGTTACCGCTTGTTTCTGCTCTGGTTATGGCATCCTGATCTTCCTGAGACATATGCTTTATCATACGATGTTGTTCTTGTGCCCATAAGTCGGCTGCAGGCAATGTACTGGAAAGAATTACGGATTTAATGCCTTCAGGCTTATGATCACAGAGATATTCTATTGCAAGCATTCCACCCCAGGATTGTCCGAGCAGATGGACCTCATCCAGACCCAGATGTTTGCGCAGTTCAATCAGTTCGTTGTCCCAGGTTTCGGAACACCAAAGTTCAGGATGTCCGTCAACAAAAGAGTTTCCGCACCCAAGCTGATCATAAGAAATAATGGCACGTCCTTCTTCGGCAAGCCTGTCTAAAACTTCAAAATAATTGTGAGTAGAACCGGGTCCCCCATGCAGAAGAACTAATGGTTTTTTATTACCGACACATTCCCCAACGATACGGTAATAAGTTTTGTAACCGAGATATGGCATATAACCTTCAATGACTTTCATATATGTACCTCCTTGCCGTTTTACGACTATATAGTATGTATGTTATCTGGGTCATAAAATCCTGGGTTTCAAGCTTACCTGAAAAAGCACGACATAGTGACCCGCTAACATTATGTTATAATTATAACAGAATCTCCGGTTACTTTCAATTTGGTATCCTTAAAAAAGCGTGTTTTGGGCTAATGCAACTGCAAATTTACCTGATTTTCTTCAAATGCGCCATACACTTGCTTGTGTTTACATTGATGCAACTCTATAATTTAGAAAAGTATTAAACAAATAAGAAGAGAAAGGAAGAGCATAAAATGAGCTTTGCTGAAAATTTGCAGTATTACAGAAAAAATAAAGAAATAACCCAAGAACAACTTGCAGAAGAAATGGGGGTATCAAGACAGACCATATCAAAATGGGAGGCTGGAACATCCTATCCTGAAATGGAAAAGATTTTACAGCTGTGCCAACTATTTGGCTGTTCTATGGATTTGTTATTACGAGGTGATGTGCAAGAATATAGTACAGAAGATTCTGCAGGTTACGATTTGCATATGAATAAGTTTTCACGTAGTGTAGTCACAGGGATTGCTATAATCATGCTTGGAGTCACAATAGAGGTCTTACTCTCAGCAGTACATTTTGATGAAAACTTGGCATCGGCAGTTATGCTGCTGTTTATAATACCCGGAATTTTAATTCTTGTTGTCACCGGACTGAATAAGGAACGTTTCTGCAAAAAATATCCTGTTATACAACCTTTTTATCGGGAAGAGATTCTTGAGAGGTTTGAACAACGTTTTCCGATGTTTACAGCCGCAGGTATAGGCGTCATTTTAGCAGGCGTAGTCTTCCAGGTGGTAAGCGACAGTCTTCCCGTACCTAAAGGATATACTGCGGATGTCTATACTGCCATTTTCATGCTGTTTTTGACCCTGGGGGTAGGCATTTTGGTTTATGCAGGTACACAGAAATCCAAATATGATATTAATGGTTATAATTATGACAACAGACCAGATAAGGAAAAAAAGAAAGCTGACAGACTAACAGGCACCTGGTGTGGTTGTATTATGCTGGGGGCAACAGTATTGTTTCTTATTGCAGGTCTGGGTTATAACATGTGGGACAAATGCTGGATCGTATTTCCTGTAGGTGGTGTGTTATGTGGTATAGCGACAATGATTATTCGCGGGACGACGAAAGAAGATGAATAGGTAAACCTGCCTTTGCTTGGAACCTAAAAATGAAGGAGTGCCGCTGTATGACTATTTTTAGTCATACGGCAACACTCCTTTTTTGTTTACTGATAATCAGTATGTTATGAAGTCAGTGTCCAGCTCTGGCTTTCAGTCTGTAATTTTACCATATGACTGAAAATACCGTTTTGGGATGACAATGTACTCGGTGAGCCTTGTTCAGCCACTTTTCCTTCGGCAAGAACAATGATTTTATCTGCACCGGCAACTGTTCTCATTCTATGAGCAATCACTAGAACAGTCTTATTTTTAATCAGACGAGAAAGGGCTGTCTGAATCAGCGTTTCATTTTCCACATCAAGAGAAGCAGTAGCTTCGTCAAGAAGAATAATAGGTGCATCCTTCAAAAATGCTCTGGCAATAGAAATACGCTGTCTTTCTCCTCCGGAAAGTTCGCAGCCGTTTTCTCCAATATTGGAGTGATAGCCCTGAGGAAGCTTTTGTGCAAATTCATCACAGTTTGCAAGTTTTGCAGCAGCAATAACCTCTGCATCTGTTGCGTCTTTTTTTCCAATGCGGATATTTTCCATAATCGTATTATTAAATAGAGTTACATCCTGAAATACAATAGAATACAGTGACAATAGGGATTCTGGTTCTATATTGGAAATATTCATTCCCCCCACAGTTATTCTGCCTTTATTAATATCCCAGAATCGTGCGGCAAGACGAGAAACGGTAGTCTTTCCACCGCCAGAGGGGCCTACAAGAGCGGTTACTTCACCTTGTTTTGCAGTAAAAGAAACTTCTTTGAGTACCGGTTCACCGTTAGTATAGGAAAAACCAACATGGTCAAAAATAACATCATGCCCTTTATTTGTAAGCGCATCTGCTCCTGACTGCACAGGATGGTCCAGGACCTCATTCATTCTGGCAATATTTGTACGTGTGGAAATCACTGCTGCAAGATTTTGCAGTGCGCCTTCCAAGGGTGAGTATAATCGGGATACAACTAGTAAAAACATAAAGAAGGTAGGAACATCTAACGTTCCTTCAATCAGCAAGGCTGAACCAACAAGTGCTACAGTAGCGGTTCCCAATTTTAAAATTAAAGTAGCAGAAACAACAAAAGCAGCAGTATTAAATTCACTGATAACAGCACGATTTTCAACAGCCCGGATTTTATCATCAAGCCCTTTGAGGTAGATGTCTTCAGCATTATTCGCCTTTAGGTCCTGTACAGTCTCGATACACTCTTGAATCCCATCAGCACATGACATTTTGGCATCCATTGATTTTTGGTTTAATTTTTCCTGTACTTTAGCGGATAGGGCCATAATAATAAAAGCAACAGGAACTACCCATAAAGCAGCAAGTGCCATGCGCCAGTCAAAGAAAAACAAACTGAGGGAAATAAGTACGGTGGAGATTACTGAGCCGGATAATTCGGGAATAAAATGTGAAAATGCCGTCTCCAGAAAGGTACAGTCAGCCATTATCGTACTGGTCAGATCAGCAAGGTCTTTTTTTCCGAAAAAGGAAAGCGGAATCTTCCTGAGTTTTTCCGCAAGTGTAATACGGCGGACTCCTGTTTCCACATAGGTCGCCAGGAAAGTAGCGTCATACTGAACTCTGGTAACCAGAAAAATCAGGATAAGGCTAATTACACAGCCAAGTATATAAAACCACTTCCGATCAGGGGCAACACCCCCCTCAAGTAGATCACGGACCAGATAATACAAAAGACCAACAGGGAACATAAATGTAATGTTTTGCAGAGTGCAGGCCAAAATACCTTTTACAAGATCTTTAGCACCTTGTTCTGACAAAGCAAATTTTCGTTGCAGTTTTTTTATCATTTTTTATACCTCCTTTGCGACCTTCCATTTTACTGAAGTCTGATAGTCTCTCCACATTTGCTGGAACAGTCCGTCAGATTCAATTAATTCTGTACCGTTTCCGCTTTGAATTATCTCGCCGTTCTTTAACACAAATATGCAATCAGCCTCCATAACGGTAGAAAGCCGGTGTGCTATCATAATAACAGTTCGTCCTTTTGACAGCGCGCTAAATGCAGCCTGCACCTTATTTTCATTATCGGGATCTGCAAAAGCGGTAGCTTCATCCAGAATAATAATAGGTGAGTTTTTCAAAAGTGTTCTTGCTATGGCAATACGCTGCTGCTCACCCCCGGATAAATAAACTCCTTTTGTTCCGATAATGGTATCCGGACCAGCAGGGAATTTTTCAATGATATCCATACATTGGGCTGTTTTCAATGCCTGCATTACCTCTTCGCGGGAGGCATCAGGTCTTCCTATTTTTACGTTTTCCAGAATGGAAGCTTTAATCAGTTTACTGTTCTGAAAAACAAAAGATACTGTATTCATCAGTTCGTCCTTATCAATATTTCGGACATCAATACCGCCAATCAGTACATTACCGCTTTGAGGATCAAAAAATCTACTGATTACATTTGCGAGAGTAGTTTTCCCCCCACCTGAAGGTCCGACAAAAGCCACGGTCTGGCCGGCGTTAATATTTAAAGATACGTGATTTAAAGCATTCTTGACTCCATCGTAGCTGTAGGTAACATTCTTAAGTTCTACGGAACTGTCTGCCGGTGATTTTGGTGCACTGGTGCGTGTCAAAGGCTGTAAATTCAGAATACTGTCAATTCGCTGGAGAGAATCATCAACAATCATTGCATTTTCACTCTGAAACATGATCTTGGTAAGGGTGACAGATATCACTGGTGTTATAATAATATAGAAAATCAGGTTCAGTAGAAATTCGTTGGTGACCCCATTGCTTGTAAATAGAAGAGCAGCTGCTATCAGAAATGCAAATACTCCGTTAATTGCAGTGGTGTAACACAACATGGGCAGTCTCATTTCTTTGGTATAGGCAATTGCCCATGTGCTGTAGCGATCTATGGAATCTTTAAACCGTTTAAACGAAAATACGGTCTGCCCAAAAGTTTTAACGACCGGGATACCACGAATATATTCTACGGCTTCATTAGACATATCATCTAAAGCATTTTGATACTCTGCCATTTTCTCCCTCATTTTAGAGCCGGTCATACTCATCATAATAAGAAATCCCAGTAGTACGGGAATCAGGCTAAGTAACCCAAGTCTCCAGTCAAAAACTAATAAAAGAAACAGAAGACCAAAAGGTGTTGCCATAGCTCCGGCTTTATCGGGAAGTTGATGGGCTAGATAGGTCTCTGTAGAGGCACTGGATTCATTTACAATTTTTCTTAGTTTTCCGCTTCCAAAGCTTTCGGCAAAGCCCAGAGGGAGCTTAGCGATATGATGCATTGATGCAATCCGAAGATTCGTTGCAACACGAAATGCAGCCAAGTGAGAACACATCAGTCCCGAAATGTAAATGAGCATGGAGATCACGGCAAACAGTACCGCCATCCAGCCATTGTAAATAAGATTCTGAGCGCGGCTGAAATCTGGCATAACTTCCAAAACCTCTTTTATGATTTTCCAAAGGTACCAGAAGGGAACGAGCGCGATCAATGCGCTTAGTGCAGATAGTATCCAGGACGTATAGGTCAGATAGCGGTGCTTACCAGCATAATCCATCAGCCTGGATAAATTAGATTTTTTTTTCAAAGTAATTACCTCCTTTAGATAATAGGTTATATATGATAAAGAGACTTTTGGGGTAGCTCTCTATATCCTGAATTTAGTAAATCTTAATGAATATACTGAGTTAGAAAAAACTAACCTGTGGACGAAAAAACAGAGCACTAAAGCCCCATTATTTTTATCCAGCCAGCAGTCTGAAACTGGATCAACTCACGTATATATTCTTTTGCCTGATCTATAGGCAGCTCATGAATGACTATTTCAAAAAAAGCAGCGAACATTCCACTAATTAAAATATGTTCTAATTGTGGATCAATATAACGTATAGTTCTGCCTTTTGTTTCCATAACAGCAATAAAGTCTCGCGTTGCCTGAACCTCCACTTCAACCATTTCATGGATGAAATGTTCGTATCTTGTTCCCTCAGCACAACTGATCACTAATTTAAATGCATCAAAGTGTTCATATATATAATCAACAATCCAGCTCATCCAATTGCCGGAAACTTTCCCCATATTTTCTTCTTGTTCAGCAGGAGTAAGTTTTTTGAAATCATACTGCACTTTTTTGTATTCTTTCATAAAATAATCTGCCGGTTCCTTAACAAGCGCATCAAATAGAGCTTCTTTACTGGAAAAATAACCGTAAAAAGCGCCCGTAGTGACCCCGGCATTTTTAACGATATTACGCAAAGAAGCTGTCTTGTAACCTTTATTCATAAACTCATCCTTTCCTGCGGAAAGAATAGCTTCCAATGTGTTTTTTTCATCCATCTTTTTGCCTCCCCGAAAACAACATGTAACAGTGTTATATAACACTGTTACAGTTTAGCTTATCGAAAGAAAGATGTCAAGAAAATTTATTCTCTGTCTTTTAAAATATCAGCTGGCATTACTTTTTTTAGCTTATACAGCAGTATACTTCGAATAAGAAGGTAACTGAGCAGTATACCGATATAGATGAGAATATACGTAATAGGTGACCAGGATAAATCCAGTCCGCATGCCACATTTGATACAAAATAGGGATAAATTCTATCCATAATCCATTTGGCAAATGGAATAATAAATAATGCACTTATTGAAACAAGAATAAAATTACCATCCAGATATAATTTTCTTATTTCTTTATCCTTGTATCCAAAGACTTTCATTAAGGAAATGCTGCCAAGAGAACGATCTATCATTACTTTCATCATCTGATAAAGTACAATTAGAAAAATGAGAGCTGCAGATATAGTCATTGTTAAAATCAGAGGCATCATAATCTCCATAAAAATACTGGAACTTTTTTCAATATCGCCTTTGGTGGATACTGAGTAAAGTTTATCCGCGCTTATGTTTAACTTATGATCTGCGTAAATTACATTATAAAAATCATCAGATCGTCCAAAGAGTTCCCTCATACTATCGATATCCATGAAGCAGTTTAAACCGGGAGAGTAGTTAACAATTTCTTTCACCACAAAACCATATATATTGTCATTTAACTTGTCATGAAAAATTAACTCATCGTTAGTATGTAATCCATATTTGGAGGCCACGGAAGTGGAAATACTGATCTCGTTTTTGGCGTTACTTGTGATGGCTGGAAAAAAAGGATTATTATCATCTATGCCAATGATATTTACTTTCATGTCATAACCCAGGACTTCTTTTTTCAACCCTTCAATATAGACGGCATAACTGTCGGCTGGGATCTTTTTATCGGGATATTTAAATTGATACATGTATTCGTATTTAGTATCAGAGATATTCTGTACTTTTATATTTTTGCTAAGTGCATAACAGTTCAGACCGAGAATTAAAACAAGTAATGAAATAAACATACCTGCAAGAACGGCAAAACAGCTTCTTTTTTCCCTCAGGAACTGCCTAAGCTGGAATATACGAATAAAACTGCCTGTCTTAAGTTGTTTTTTCGATATTCCACCTTGCTTGTTTTCTTTTCTAAGCAGGTGAAGTGGACTTTGGTTCAGTTTTTTACGAATTAAAAGTGTATTAACGACAAGCGCGATTAAGGGAGGAAGAAGCAAACCATAAATCAAGAGTGCCGGGAGATATGTTATCTTAATTGGTGGAGTAGAATAATATGATGAGGTCTCTGCCATCATTATATTAAGCCCTGTTTTTGAATATCCTGCTGATGTGCCCAGTATACCTCCAATAAAGCACAAAATTACGGGGAGCATTGTATAGTGCAGAAGAAGCTGTTTCTGCCTAAGACCAAGAGCATATAGGGTACCAATTATAGCACTTTCCTGTTCAATGGAGTGTATAACGAAAACAGAAATCACGTAGGAGATAAGCACCAGTAGTATTATACCCGCCAACAGGCCTACATTGCGGTTAATCTTTACATCATCTATGGCAGCTTTTATTCTGGGATTATCTGAAGACTTTACGAAATCAGTCAACTTATTTTGTACTTCCTTATGAGCCGATTCGAAATCAAGCAGAGTGTTCTTTAAATCTAAGTATGTCATATTTGCAGGAAGTATGAAACTATAACGATATTCTTCTGAATGAAGTGCAGTCTGACTGTCCAGTAATTCTGTATATGCAGTATCTGTTACAAAAGCTGTTCCAAATACCTTTCCGTCAGAAGACATATCGGATAAGCTTTGCAGGCAGTTGTCATAATCGGGTGAAGTCCCGATTCCGGTTATAATGAAATCGCGTCCCCCGACTGTTAAAGTATCGTTTATACTCAACTTATGTGCTTTTGCAAAAAGTCGCTCAAGCACGATTTCACGGTCAGTTCTGGCAATTCGTCCTTCTGATAAATCAATAAGATTAATTTGTTTTCTGTTTTTCATCACTCGTAAAGTAGAGCTGTTCTCTGAGGGAAAATCAAGATAGAAGCTTTTTTCTAGGACTACATCTTCTTCCTCAATTTGGTGGATGTCTGTATCGTTGAGAGGCATAAGCATACCAAATTGTCCGTCCTCCAGATAATTTTTCACAGCTTTACTATCAACCGTGCGGATGATACTGTCTGAAGATCCTACAATGCTGATAACAAGGAACATGACAAGAAACATCAACAGGCAGAGTGCCAGGTATTTCAACAAATTTGTTCTAATATCCCGCAAAGTTCGACGTATTAATAATTTTTGCATAATAATAGAGTCCTCCTCTTATAATTCAAGATCAGCAGCACTGATACGTGTCTGGTTATCGTATTCTTTATTTATCATTCCATCACGAATATTGATTACTTTATTCACCATTTTCTTTATCACATCATTATGGGTTACAATAAGCATTGTGGTGCCATATTTTATATTAATGGTTTCAAGCAGCACAAGTATTTCCTTAGCTGTTTTAGAATCCAGAGCTCCAGTAGGTTCGTCGCAAAGTAAAAGCTTAGGGTTTTTGATTAATGCCCTTGCAATTGCACAACGCTGCTGTTGACCACCAGATAGCTGAGAAGGAAATTTATTTTGTTGATCAGTAAGCCCCAATGTTTGCAATAAATCATGCAGATCAAGTGGCGCAGGAGATAAATAGCGGCATACTTCGATATTTTCTCGGACAGTAAGGTTTGGAATGAGATTGTAAAATTGAAAAACAAAACCGAGAGTATCGCGTCGATAATTTAAAAGTTCACTAGGCTTTAAACCTGTAATTTCTCTTCCGTCAATCTTAATACAACCGCTGTCCACTGAATCTAAACCGCCTATGACATTTAACAAAGTGGATTTTCCAGACCCTGAGGGACCTAAAATAGCACAGATCTGGCTTTTTTCTACTATAGTGCTGATATTGTTCAGTACCTGAACAAAATTACCATCTTTCCCATAACTTTTCTTTACATTTTTCACATCAATATACATATAATTATGCCTCCTTAATTAAATAACGATGTTATGTTAATGTTATTTTTTTAGGGCCGTTAAGCCCTTTTTACTCGTGAATAAAAGTATTTTGTTAGAGTTGCTCGTTGATAAGACTAAGAAATCCTCCCCGAAGAAAGCGTATCATAATTTTCAACTGTTCCCTGGATCTATGCTGGTCATAATCATGAGAGATTATATGGAGAACAGCATCAATCTGCAGATGAGAAAACCAATGAATGGTACATTCGTTAAAGGTAAAGTCACTGGCAACTTTGCCGGGAAACATGTTCAGTAACAAAAGTGTCTGCTGATCCATTAGATTCGTTAACCTATCAAAAAAAGATAAAACAGCAGGGTGATCACGGTGGTTTAATACAATATGACAGAGTTTTTGATTTTGATAATAGAATTGAAAAAACTCTTCTCCTGCACGTATATCCTCATCTTCTTCCAGATCTTTGCCTAGCAGTTCAATTTCATAATGAGATTTCATAATATTGTATATCCCATCGGTAACAGGTGAAATGGCATTGGCAAATAAATCTTCTTTATCACGAAAGAAAAAATATAAAGCACCGGTGGTAACTTCTGCTTTTGTGCAGATCCTTCTTAAAGAAGAATTTTGAAATCCGCGGGCAGCAAACTCTTCAATAGAAGCCTGTAATAGTCGTAATTTTGTTTCTTCTGGAATACTGCCGGCTTTTCGAGACATTATTAACCTCCTGTAATCTAGATTTTATACACGATAAGATTCATTCACATAATAAAATAACAATGTTATTTTACTATATATAAGATGCGGAGTCAATCTATATTTTTAGTTTTTCCTAAAGAAAAAAACTAAAAAGTTGTTGACAAAACCATGTCCAATGTATTATAAGTATTGTTAAAGGCAAGGGTGCCTGGAGTTATATGATTCTAGTGCCCCTTGCCTTTTTTATATGTAAACCATGGTTGTTATACAGTTTTATAATAAAGGAAAATAATTATTACGGAGGGTAATGTTATGAATACAGGAGATACAGCTTTTATTCTGATATCGGCAGCGTTGGTCTTGTTTATGACACCCGGTCTTGCTTTTTTTTATGGCGGGCTGGAACGGAGAAAGAACGTTTTAAATACAATGATGTCATCATTTTTTATTATGGGATTGGCTTCGGTGCTTTGGGTCCTGATTGGATATTCTTTAAGTTTTTCTGGTAATCACCTGGGAATTATAGGGGATTTAAAGTTATTTTGTTTAAATGGTATTGCTGAAGATTCAGTAAGTGCTTATGCATCTACAATTCCGCAATTTGCGTTTGTAGCATTTCAAATGATGTTTGCTGTTATTACGCCAGCGTTGATTACCGGCTCTGTAGCAGGGAGAATGAATTTTAAGGCATTATTTATTTTTATTATATTCTGGTCTCTTATTGTGTATTATCCGCTAGCGCATATGGTATGGGGCGCAGATGGTCTGATGGGAGCTGTGCTTGGGGCAGTTGACTTTGCAGGAGGTAATGTTGTTCATATCAGTTCTGGTGTAAGTGGCCTTGTGCTCTGTGTGATGCTTGGTAAACGAAGCGGATACGATAAGCTTTCTTATCGGATACATAATATTCCATTTGTTCTGCTTGGTGCATCCATACTTTGGTTCGGGTGGTTTGGATTTAATGCAGGAAGTGCATTGTCTGCAGGGAGCCTTGCAGCTCATGCATTCATGACAACGAATACATCAGCAGCAGTTGCAATGCTTTCATGGATGGTCCTTGATATTATTAAACAGGGAAGACCTACAGTAGTAGGTGCATGTACAGGTGCAGTGCTGGGATTAGTTGCCATCACACCAGGCGCCGGATTTGTTCCTGTGTGGTCTGCATTTATTATTGGTGCTGTGGTAAGTCCACTGGCATATTTCACCGTGTCAGTAATTAAAAAGAAAATTGGTTTCGATGATGCACTTGATGCCTTCGGCTGCCATGGTATTGGCGGAATATGGGGCGGAGTAGCAACCGGTCTCTTTGCAAAATCTTCCATTAATCCGGTTGCACGTTGGGATGGTCTTGTTTATGGTGATTATCATTTATTTGCCGCGCAGGTTATCAGTATTTTAATCACGATTGTCATTGCCATTGCCGGGACATTTATTTGTGCATCAGTAATTAAATTATTTATTCCACTAAGGGTAACAGAAAAAGAAGAGAAACGCGGTATGGATATAACCCAGCATGGAGAGGAAGCATATCCCTCATTTACAGGACTGGACTAAAGTAAGATAAATTCCTGATTTATGATAGCAGAGAATAGAAAGGAGCTTCATCGTATGATTAAAATTGATGCAATTGTAAGTGAAGAAATATATGAAGACTTAAAGGAAGCCTTAAATGAAATAGATGTGCATGGTATAACAGTATCTCAGGTCATGGGGTGTGGAGTACAGAAGGGGTATAGCAGTATTGTAAGAGGCACAAAAGTAGATATCAATATGCTGCCTAAAATAAAATTTGAGATTGTTGTTTCTACGGAAGCCTGGGTAGATAAAGTAGTAAATATAATCAGCAAGGTTGCTTATACCGGAAATCCTGGTGACGGGAAAATATTTATCTATGAGTTAAAAGATGCTGTCCGTATTCGTACAGGACAGCGGGGGGATGAAGCAATTTATTAGACTGCCATATACAAAAAAAGCCGGAAAACGTTAAGTTTCCGGCTTTATTGCTGTGGTATCATTGACAAAACAAAACTTAATGTGCTACCATTTTGATAGTTAGAAATAGCTAACTAAAAAGTCTGGATAAAACAAAAAATGCAAATAATCAGGTAATAAAAAGAAAGGAAGTAGAAATAATGTTTGAAATTAAAGTACAGGTAGATGGCATGCAATGCGGGATGTGTGAAGCCCATATAAATAATGCAGTAAGAGAGGCATTTAAAATAAAAAAGGTTACTTCATCTCAAGGAAAGAAACAGACCATTATTCTTTCGGAGAATGATCTGGATGAAGATAAATTAAGAAAAGTGATTGCTGATACCGGATATGAAGTAATATCTGTTGTAAAGGCACCCTATGAAAAAAAAGGATTTTTTTCTGCTTTCCGTAAGTAAAATGAAAATGTCCTTTTGGATCGATTCTGACTTTTTGGGGCAGATGTCAAATAATGGTGGTGATATACTTTTAGAAATAAAGGCTTTGAAAAAAAGCCTTTAAATTTAAAGGAAAAGTTAGTTTTGTCTAACTGGATTGGGAGGTTTCATCATGAAACAAAAAATACAAGCAAAGGATTTAATTAATGTAGGTATCTTTACAGCAATAATGTTTGTAGTTTGTATGGGGGTTGCCATGCTTGGGTATATTCCTATTTTTATTCCATTGCTATCTGTACTGGTCCCTCTTATTGGAGGAATTCCTTTTATGCTGTTCCTGACAAAAGTAAAAAAATTTGGACTGGTTACCATTATGTCTATATTGATTGGCCTGCTGATCGGTTTGATGGGGATGGGAATATGGGTAATTATTATTGCTCCATTTAGTGGGCTTGCAGCGGATTTAATCTTTAAATCGGGAGATTATACCAGCGTTAAAAAAAGTATTTTAGGATATGGCGTATTTTCTATATGGGTAGTAGGCAATTTTATTCCTATTGTAGTGACACGTGAAAATTATTTCGATATGCTGGTTTCTGGATATGGAAAAGAATATGCAAATACATTGATGGGATACATACCTGACTGGAGCCTTATACCTTTACTTGCTGCATGCTTCGTTTCAGGAATGCTGGGAGCACTTCTGGGCAGAGCTCTTTTGAAAAAACATTTTGTGAGAGCAGGAATTGTGTAATGGCAAAGGAATTTATGCAAAGTACAACAGCAAAGAAAGGATTTGTACTTGATCCCCGTACAAAAATGCTTTTAGTAATAACGATAGCTACTATATTAATCGGAGGTGGAAGTGGTGGTATTATGAATATAGTAAGATCACTTCTTGTTGTGATTCCGTTGATTTTGTTTCTGCTGTCGGGAAAAGGCAAGTCAGCTTTGCTATATACTGGAGCTTATCTTCTGGCTTTTGGCAGTGAAATATTTTTAATCCCTGTTACAACAGGTGTAGTTAACTTTCTGCTTGTTGCATTTTGTGGTATATTTGCACGGTTTATGCCGGGAATTGCAATGGGCAGTTACCTGGTAAATACCACAACAGTAAGTGAGTTTATGGCTGCAATGGAACGTATGCATCTGCCGCAGAAACTTTCTATCCCGCTGTCGGTAATGTTTCGGTTCTTTCCTACAGTCACTGAAGAATATGGTGTAATTGGAGAGGCAATGAGAATGCGGGGTATACGATTTGGAGGCGGAAAGCCAGGAAAAATGCTGGAATATCGCATGGTTCCGCTGATGGTATCTTGTGTGAAAATAGGCGAGGAACTATCTGCGGCTGCACTTACTAGAGGCCTTGGTGCACCTATACGACGTACTAATATTTGTAAGATAGGGTTTTGTACATATGATTTTATTGCTATAGCCATTTGTGTGGTTAGCATTGGGGCCCTTTTTCTAAATAAATTTTCCATACTGTGAGGATATGAGTATGATAGAGTTAAAAAACATTCAGTTCAGCTATAACAGCGAAGAAAATTGTTCTAAGCAAAAGCCTCTTAATCTTCAAATTAAAAAGGGGGAAACTGTATTGCTTTGTGGGGAATCCGGATGTGGGAAGACAACGCTGACAAGAATGGTAAATGGCTTAATTCCTCACTATTATGAGGGGTTTCTTACCGGAGATACGAGTGTATGCGGCAAGCAGGCAGCGGAAACCCCATTATTTGAACTGGCTAAGTCTGTAGGATCTGTATTCCAGAATCCCCGTTCTCAGTTCTTTAATGTGGATACTACCAGCGAACTTGCATTTGGGTGTGAAAATCTTGGCATGGATAAACAGGAAGTGTTAAAGCGTATAGAACGAACTTCAAAATCGTTATCCTTAAAACTGCTTCTAGACAGAAGTATATTTGAATTGTCAGGCGGTGAAAAACAGAAAATTGCCTGTGGTTCAGTGGGAACGTTGGAACCGGATATTATGGTGTTAGATGAACCTACATCTAATTTGGATGTTTCCGGAATCAATGATCTGCAAAACACTATTTTGGAATGGAAATCACAAGGCAAAACAATTTTAATTGCGGAGCACCGTTTATATTTTCTGCATGATCTGGCAGATAGAATTGTGTATATGAAAAATGGAGAAATATGTGAAGAGTATACAGGCAGTGAATTTTATAGTAAACCGTCCTCATTTTTTCGAGAAAGAGGGCTTCGTATACCGTCACTTAAAAAGTTAAAGGTGGATGCAGCCTTTGTTAAAACAGAGCAAAAGCCAGTAGCTCATAATATATTTACTATAGAGGGAGTTCGGTTTTCATATAAAAAAAATTCTAACATTATCAATATTCCAAAGATTGATCTGCCGGAAGGTGGTGTGATTGCTGTAATAGGACATAATGGGGCAGGGAAAACCACATTTGTCAGGAGTTTGTGTGGCCTGCTAAAAAAGGATAAAAGCATACTAAGATATAAAGAAAACGCATATAAAGCTAAAAAGCGTCTTGATTTTTGTTATATGGTCATGCAGGATGTTAATCATCAGCTTTTTACAGAAAGTGTTCTGGATGAAGTTTTGCTGTCTATGAAAAAGGAAGATACAAAGGCAGCAGAAAAGATACTAGATAGTCTGGATCTTCTTTCATTTGAAGAAAAGCACCCTCTTGCATTGTCAGGAGGACAGAAACAACGTATTGCTGTAGCCCAGGCGCTTGCGTCAGGTCGGGATATTCTTGTTTTTGATGAACCTACAAGTGGCCTGGATTTAAGGCATATGGAGAAGGTTTCCCAATGTATAGGCAATCTGAGCAGACAGGGAAAAACAATTTTTATTGTGACTCATGATCCTGAATTTATCTTGTCCTGCTGTACTCATATTTTGCATATTAAAAGAGGCGAGGCATGCGAAAGTTATTCTCTTGATCTACAGGGAAAGAAAAAAATGATGGATTATTTTATTTCTGGAGGTGTTCATTCCGGATATTGTAAGGAGAGAGGTGTTCTGTGATATTTCAGGCAAAAGGTATGGGAGAAAATGTACACAAAATATGTGAAAATGAAAATTGTGCGGTCTTTCAGCTTAGGGAAGGCAGCGGAGAAGGTCTGATGACTGTTTACGAGGTTTTTTCAGGTATTTATCTCCTATATAATGATTTTCATATGGAGCATTGTCTCTCCGGCTTTCAGCCTGAGGGGGAGATGTTTTGTATCGACCATTGCAGAGAAGGCAGGATTGAATGGAAAAGAGAGCAGAATAAGTATATTTATATAAAGGCAGGGGATATGCAGATAAACAGCAGAACCTGTCATTGTCAGGATTTTCGCTTTCCCCTTAGGCATTATCATGGTATTACTATTGGATTTTGCCTGCAAGAAGCTGAGCAATCTCTGCATAATATAATGGACGGATTTTCGGTAGATATACGAAAGCTCAAAAATAAATTTTGTGGAGAAGACAGGGATTATATTATGCGTGCCGGTAAACATATAGAGCATATATTCTCTGAACTATATGATATTTCAGATCAGGTAAAAATGCAGTACTTTAAAATAAAGGTGCTTGAGCTTTTGTTATTTCTTGAAGCAGCAGAAGTTCAGAAAGACTGCACAGACCGTCCTTATTTTTATAAATCTCAAGTCGAAAAAATTAAGGATATTGTGTCACTTCTTACCGCCGATTTGGAGCAGTGGTATACACTGGAGGATTTATCCAAACGCTTTTCATTTCCGCTTACATCTATGAAACTTTGTTTTAAAGGGGTTTATGGTACAACAATTTATGCTTATATGAAGGCTTACCGCATGAATGCTGCAGCACTAATGCTGAAAAATTCGGAAGAATCTGTTATGGGTGTTGCCGGAAAAGTGGGTTATGAGAATGCCAGCAAATTTGCTGCAGCATTCCACGATGTTATTGGTATGTGCCCTTCTGAATACAGAAAATCTATTGTCTGAATGGAGCTTAATACTGGTTTCAGAGCAGAGGTAAAGAAAAGAATATTGTATAGTTGAGATGTTTCCGGTGGAAACATCTTTTTTAAAATAAAGGAGGTATAGTAATGAAAAACAAAGGAACGTTTCCAACCATTTTCAGCTTTGCAGATCAGTGCAGGGGAAAAATGATTCTATCTGTTTTCTTTGCGGTTTTAAGTGTTGGAGGAGGTCTTATCCCATATCTGGGAGTATATCAGATTATTCTTCTTTTTTTCCAGAGCAGAGCATCTGAACATCAAATTATTTTCTGGACCTTCATTTCTGTTATCGGTTATGGAATAAAACTTTTATTTCATGGAATATCCACAAGTTTTTCTCACTTTTCTGCATACAAAATTCTGGAAAACATAAGGCTGGCACTCTCAAATAAATTGATGAGAGCACCTCTTGGCACGGTTATGTCTCAGACAGCAGGAAACTTAAAAAATATTATTGTTGACAGAGTCGAGACAATTGAACTTCCTCTGGCACACATGATACCAGAAGGAATTTCCAGGCTTTTGCTGCCAGTTTGTGTCTTCGGCTATATGTTGTTTATGGATTGGCGGGTTGCGCTGTCAGCACTTGTTTGTGTGCCTATAGGCGGTGCAGTGTATGCGGTTATGATGCACAATTACAGTTCCCAATACGACAAGTATATGAAGGCATCCAATCATGTCAACAGCGTTATAATTGAATATACTGAGGGAATTCAGGTAATTAAAGCATTTAATCAGTCTAGCGGATCATATCAAAAATATGCAGATGCAGTAACAGAGTTTAAAAATTTTACTTTAGACTGGTTTCGCTCCACCTGGGGACTGATGAATCTGGGCAATGCTATACTGCCGTCTACATTGCTTGGGGTACTGCCTTGCGGGATTCTTTTGTATATAAGCGGTGCACTTTCACCGGCGCAGGTGACTCTTGCAATCATTCTTTCCATGAGTATGATTGGCCCGGTAAGTTGGTTTACTGTTGCGGTCAATGATTTCAAATCTATACAATATGCTGTTTTGGATGTCAATACAATTATGAGTATGCAGGAACTTTCTGATGCAGATAAATCTGTTGACTTCAAATCTTATGACATCCAGCTTAAGAATGTAACATTTTCATATAATGAGCAGGATGGCAACGTATTGCATGGTATAGATATTACTATACCTCAGGGAGAATTCACCGCACTTGTAGGTCCTTCAGGAGGTGGAAAGTCTACGGTGGCGCGGCTCATTGCACGATTTTGGGATGTGACGGATGGAACAGTGTTTATTGGCGGCAGGGATATAAGGGAAATTCCGCTATCTCAGCTTGCTGATATTGTTAGTTTTGTATCTCAGGATAACTTCTTATTTGATTGTTCATTGCTGGAAAATATACGTCTGGGTAACCCTCAGGCGACCGATGAAGAGGTATTTGCAGCAGCCAAAGCAGCCTGCTGTGATGAGTTTATCAGCCAGTTTGAACAAGGATGGAATACCTCTGCAGGTGAAGCCGGAAAAAGACTGTCAGGAGGAGAACGGCAAAGAATTGCCATTGCCCGTGCTATTTTGAAAAATGCACCTATTGTTATTTTAGATGAAGCTACTGCTTTCACTGATCCGGAAAATGAAGCTCAGCTACAGGCATCTATAGGAGCACTGACCAGAGGCAAAACACTGCTGGTGATTGCCCATCGCCTCTCAACAATTAAAGAGGCTGGACAAATTGTGGTGCTGCGAGAGGGGAAAATTGAAGCCCGGGGGAACCAGCAGAGTTTGTTACAGGAGTGTCCGCTTTATCGGGAAATGTGGAAAGCCCACATAGGAGCTAAAGAATGGTCTGCGACAACAGATAAGGGGGAGGAATATAGATATGTTTAGAACAATGAAACGAATAATTGCATGGACCGACGAACGGAAAAGCCGATTATACTGGGGATTTTTATGGTCTTTTCTGCAGACTATATTTACTGCTATGCCAATTATGGGGGCTGCATATTTTCTGGACTTAATGATTAAGGACAGTCGTGGAGAAGCGGAATTAAAACCTGTTTTTGCTTTCTGGGCACTGCTGTTTGTCCTTGCCGCAATAATGGGACGATTTTTGTTTTCCTACTTACGGGCAACATTTCAGGAGAGTATTGCATTTGAAAAAACCGCAGAAGAACGTATCGTGATAGGGGATATTTTAAAACGCGTTTCTCTTGGCTTTTTTGACAAAAATAATACTGGGGAGATAAGTGGAGCAGTGACTACTGATTTATCTGTATTTGAAATGTATGCCATGAAAATGACGGATACCTTAGTCGGTGCGTACATTCATGCTGCAGCAATGATTTTGTGTCTTGTCTTCTTTTGCTGGCAGGCCGCCTTAATTGCTGTAATTGGTATTGCAGGATCTGCATTTTTTCTGTATCTTTTGAGCAAAGGCAGTCATAAAAATGCTGCGGTTCATCAGAAGGCTCAAAATGAATTAATTACCTCAGTAATTGAATATATTCGGGGCATTGCTGTCGTTAAAGCCTATGGGCAGGAGGGCGTATCCATTCAGGGGATTCAAAGAGCGTATAGTGAACATAGAAAAATCAATATTAAAATAGAACTGGATTATGTAGGATGCAATGGAATGCATCAGTTCTGTTTGAAACTGGCGTCTGCAGTAATTGTATTTACGACAGGGATAATGACATTAAATGGAGAGATGCAGTTGTCCGTCTTTCTCATGATGGCAATATTTTCTTTTGAATTATTTACACAGGTGGAGCAGGTAAATAATGCCGCTCATACAATGGAACTCATGGAAACAGCGATGAATAAGATTAAGGACATTGAAAGTGCTGATTTTATTGATGAAGGGGCAGAGAATAAAGACTTAACTTCGTTTGATATTCAATTTAAGGATGTTTCTTTTGGGTATGGCAGTCAAAGAGTACTAAATCATATTTCTTTTCAAATACCCCAGGGAAGTACTACCGCAATTGTAGGGCCTTCTGGGTCTGGAAAAACTACTGTATGCAGCCTTCTGGCACGTTTCTATGATGTTGATCAGGGGCATATCTCTATTGGAAATACGGATATTCGAGAATTGACCTGTGACAGCTTGCTGTCTAATATGAGTATGGTGTTCCAGAATGTCTATCTGTTCCATGACACTGTCTTAAATAATATCAGGTTCGGCAGGCCGTCGGCTAAACTAGAGGAAGTTATGGAAGCGGCAAAAAAGGCCTGCTGTCATGATTTTATTGAAAAACTTCCGCAGGGTTATCATACCGTTGTAGGTGAAGGTGGATCTTCACTTTCAGGCGGGGAGAAACAGCGCATTTCACTTGCCAGAGCAATATTAAAAGATGCCCCCATTATCGTGTTGGATGAAGCTACTGCAAGTGTGGACCCAGAAAATGAACATCTTATTCAACAAGCAATATCAATGCTGTCTAAGGGGAAAACGATGGTTGTTATTGCACATCGGCTTGCTACAATTGAAAATGCACAACAGATTCTGGTGCTTGATCAGGGAGAAATCGTACAGTGTGGTATCCATAAAGAGTTGATCAAACAGGAAGGGCTGTACAGACATTTTGTAGAAATTCGCGAAAAAGCAGAGGGATGGAAAATGCAGTTGAATTGAAGTAGAAAAAAATAATAGAGGAAAATTACTTGACATTACTTTTCCCTAAGGGTAGACTAAATAGGAATTGAATAATAAAAAGGGGGCTTGTGCAAACCGGCTGAGATTAAGACTTATGCGTCTTTGACCTTTATACCTGATCTGGATAATGCCAGCGTAGGAATGTGAAATACATGTATATTAGGAATGCGGGCCTCGTCAGATTATCTGGCGGGGCCTTCTTTTTCTTATTCATTCAAAAACATAAAAGAAGGAGGAGAATAAAATGAATGCAAGTGTAGCGATTCAGACATTGCCTGAAGCACAAAATGATGAGGAACTGATCCGTATAGTAGATGAGGTAATCGCTTATATTAAAAGTACGGGATTAAATTATTATGTAGGTCCTTTTGAGACGGCAATTGAAGGCGATTATGATGTGCTGATGGATGTTGTAAAAGAATGTCAGCATATTGCAATCCGTGCTGGTGCACCGTCCGTAGCGGCTTATATCAAAGTTACCTACAAGCCGGAAGGAGATGTGCTTACCATTGAAAAAAAAGTCACAAAACATCACAGCTAAGCCCTATAACAAGGCTGGGACATCAAAAATATGGCCTATGCTGACGATGGGAATAATTATTGTGATTTGGCAGATCGCAAGCAGTACAGGGGTAATTCCCAGTTTTATGCTGCCGTCCCCTTTAGATGTGGGAAAAGCGTTTATTTCTGATTTCCCGCTGTTAATAAGTAATGCGAGAGTGACGCTTCTTGAAGCCTTTCTGGGATTGGGGATGGGTGTTGCTGTAGGGTTCTTAGCTGCTGTATTGATGGATCGTTTTGAAAAGGCATATCAGGCGTTTTATCCCTTGATTGTGCTTACGCAGACAATACCTACTGTTGCAATTGCGCCGCTTCTAGTTTTATGGTTTGGATACGAAATGCTGCCTAAGGTGATTTTGATTGTTATTGTGACATTTTTCCCAATCACAGTTAGTCTGCTTGATGGGTTCAAATCTGCCGACAAAGATACGATCAGTCTTATGCGTTCTATGGGAGCATCGAAAATGCAGATATTTAGGTTCGTTAAGTTTCCGGGAGCATTAAGTCAGTTTTTTGCCAGTCTTCGTATTTCTGTCTCTTATGCTGTAGTGGGAGCAGTGATTGCAGAATGGCTTGGGGGATTCAGCGGACTGGGAGTTTATATGACCCGCGTAAAAAAAGCATTTTCTTTTGACAAAATGTTTGCCGTAATATTTATGATATCGGTCATCAGCCTGCTACTTATGGAGGCTGTAAATTTACTTCAAAAGAAGTGCATGCCATGGGAAGAGCGAAAGTAGGCTATGATTAACTGGATGAAGATATGACCAGAATAAAAAGTGTATTCTGGAAGGAGAAGAAAGTAAATGAGAAAAAAAATAATGGCCGTGCTTCTGACTGTCGTAATGACAGCAGGTATGGCAGGATGTGGAGCAAAAGAAAAAGAAACAGAAACAAAAGAGGAACTGACAAAGGTTACGTTTGTGCTTGACTGGACCCCTAATACGAATCATACTGGAATTTATGTTGCCAAAGAAAAGGGATATTTTAAAGAAGCGGGATTGGATGTTGAGATTGTGCAGCCACCTGAAGATGGTGCGGAAGTATTGGTTGGATCACAAAAAGCACAGTTTGGAATTTCATTTCAGGATAGTCTGATGCCTGCAGTTACGGGAGCGGATGCAATGCCTGTAGAAGCAGTGGCAGCAGTAGTTCAGCATAATACATCAGGAATAATCTCACGTAAAGGTGAGGGGATTGATCGTCCCAAAGGGCTTGAAGGAAAGAAATATGCAACATGGGATCTTGACCTTGAAAAAGCAATGATTAAAAACGTTGTTGAAGAAGATGGCGGAGATTATAGTAAAGTAGAGTTAATACCAAGTACGGTCACCGATGAAGTGTCTGCTCTGGAAAGTAAATCGGTAGATGCAATATGGATTTTTTATGGCTGGGCAGGTATTGCAACAGAAGTAGCAGGGTTGGATACAGACTTTTTTGCATTTAAAGATATAAATAGTGTATTCGATTTTTATTCACCTGTTATTATTGGAAACAGCAATTGGATGAAAGAAAACCCAGATACAACAAAAGCTTTTTTATCAGCGGCAAAAAAGGGGTATGAGTTTGCCATTGAAAATCCGGATGATGCAGCAGACATTTTGTGTGCAGCAGCACCGGAACTGGACAAAGAATTTGTTGCTGCGAGTCAGGAATATTTAAAGGATCAGTATAAGGCCGAAGTCGAACAATGGGGATACATAAGTCCTGAAAGATGGAATGCTTTTTATGACTGGGTCAGCGAAAATGGGCTTTCAGAAGAAAAAATACCTGAAAATACAGGATTCAGCAATGATTATCTGGAATAAGAAGTTTGCAAAGGGAGCGGCAAAATGGCTGAACTGATTGTAACTGATGTGACTCTGTCCTATGACAGGCAAAACATCATAGAAGATATATCTATTAATTTACACGAAAATGAACTGGTGTGTCTGTTGGGGGCCAGTGGAGGCGGGAAGACGACACTGTTTAATGTTATATCCGGTCTATATACACCTAACAAAGGTAAGGTGGTATTAAACGGTGAGGACATTACCGGACAGCCCGGACATATTAGTTATATGCTGCAAAAAGATCTGCTCCTCCCATATCGTACAATAGAAGATAATGTATCATTACCGTTACTTTTAAAAGGTGAAAAAAAGAAATCGGCAAGAGATATAGTCAGCAGATATTTTGAAGAATTTGGTCTGGAAGGAACACAAAAAAAATATCCTTATCAATTATCTGGAGGAATGAGACAAAGAGCAGCACTTCTTCGTACCTATATGTTTTCACGGGATGTTGCACTGTTAGATGAACCATTCAGCGCACTGGATACATTGACTAAAAGCGATATGCACAGCTGGTATCTTGAGGTGATGAATAAGATTAAATTATCTACTTTGTTTATTACTCATGATATAGATGAAGCTATTCTGCTCTCTGACAGAATTTACCTGCTTACCGGAATACCTGGAAGAATAACAGAAGAAATCGTTATAGAAGAACCTAGGCCGAGAAATAAAGGGTTCAATATGACGGATAAATTTATGTCATACAAAAAGATAATTTTGGAAAAAATTTCTGGTTAATTCTATGATTTTAATATAGCAATTTGCTTTGAATAAAACAGCATCATCCGGCGTTTAACAAATAAATGGATGATGCTGTTTTCCTTGTATTTACAAGGGGTTTACTAAAACTTTACCTAAATTTTACATAAAGGATATATACAATAATATGATTGAATTTATGTAAAATATGTGTTAAAATTGAAAACGCTGAAATGAGGTATTTACGTTTGAAAAACACAAAAGTAGAGGATGGTTCTGCAATGGACAGGACATCATGCTATAGGTGAAATTATCGGAGGATAAAAATGATGAAGACAAAACCAGATAAAATAATGAGTCTTATGCTTAATCTTGCGCAGAATATGAAAGAATGTGGGGATTACTTCAGCAAATTCAGTATAGACTCATCATCAGATTTGAAAGTGTTCGCGGAAAAAATGAAAGATTTTGAAAGCAGCGGAGATACAGTCCTACATGAGATAAATGTTGAACTTAACCACGCATTTATTACTTCTATCGATCATGAAGACATATTAACACTTGCTGAAAAAATGGATGACGTGGTGGACTGCATTGAAGAGGTATCTACATATTTCTATATGTATCGTTTGGTAGATGTAGATGATTATATGGCAAAGTTCAGGTCTCATGTAGGTGTATGTACAGATGAACTTTATTTGGCAATTGATCTGCTGGTGAAGAAACAAATGAAAAGTATCAGAGAACATACAATTAATGTTAAGACAAATGAGGAAGCATGCGATATGATGGAACGTAAGGCCATCAGAGATTTGTTCAAGAAGAATTCGGATCCGATTAAAATTATACAGTACAAAGATATGTATGAGCTGCTGGAGAACACGGTAGATGCCTGCCAGACAGTGGCAAAAGCTCTTGACCTTATTGTCATGAAGAATTTGTAGGAGGCAGCAGATAATGGCTATAGTAATTTTGATTATACTGCTGGCATTGACCTTTGATTTTATTAATGGTTTTCATGATACGGCAAACGCCATAGCAACGGCGGTATCCACAAAAGCACTTACCTTAAAAAAAGCAATTCTTATCGCAGCTGCAATGAATTTTCTGGGAGCAATTGTATCCACAAATGTAGCACAGACTATTGCTAAGGATATTGTTGACCTTGGGAATATCTCAAATGGATCCATGGTGATGATTGCAGCTATACTTTCTGCAATTATCTGGAATTTGATAACTTGGTATTTTGGCATTCCGAGCAGTTCCTCGCATGCCTTGATTGGATCACTGGCAGGTGCGGCGCTGGCAGATGCAGGAATAACAGCTGTAAAAATGGATGGTTTAGGTAAGGTTGTAATATTTTTGGTTCTTTCGCCTCTATTAGCTTTGACCGTGGGATATATAGTTTTTTCTTTGTTCAAGCTTATATTTAAAAAGGCAAATCTGGGTAAAGCTAATTTTGCATTTAGAAGACTGCAGATATTGACAGCAGCATTACAGGCGTTTTCTCATGGTACAAATGATGCACAGAAATCAATGGGAATTATCACCATGGCTCTGGTAACTCATGGTTATCTGGAGAAAATGGTTATTCCTCATTGGGTTCAGCTTGCCTGTGCTATGGCAATGGCCTTAGGAACCTCTATTGGTGGATGGAGAATTATTAAAACAGTGGGAACACAGATTATGAAGCTGAAGCCTGTAAATGCTGTTGCAGCTGACTTATCATCAGCACTGATAATACAGGTAGCAACACATTTTGGAATGCCGGTAAGTACTACTCATGTTATTTCTTCCTCGATTATGGGGGTTGGAGCTGCAAATCGCATGAAAAGTGTAAAATGGAGTACAGCTCAGAAAATGGTAACTGCATGGTTTACGACAATTCCAATTACAATTATTTTATCATCTGGTATCTTTACTGTGTTTAAATTATTTATATAGTAAACTTTTCTAAAAAAACAGAAGGTGTATTATGACGCTATAATACACCTTCTGTTTTTTATTCATTATACTCATAAAGTACAATGCTTTCTATATGATTGGTAAATCGTCTCAACTCTTTATCCTGAGCAATACTAATATCTCCGGCTTCATACATTTTATGGATTTCAAAACGTTCAGCATCCAAAACTTTAAGTCTTAGCACTTCTTTCTGCTCTTCTTTTTGCTCTTCAAGATCCTCATTTATCTGACCCCGAAGCTGTTCAAATCTTTTTAGTTTCGATTCATAGTCAAGAATAACGGAATAAGCATAATCAGGATGATCCAAGGTTTTCATATAGTCTCTAAGTTCATTTACTGCAGCATACATAGATTTAATTTGTACATCACGGATGCAGTGGAGTTTATTGAACTCTGTCTCTCCGCATCTATGGTACTTGCGCCTGAGTCGTTTTAATTCATGCAGCGTTTTATGATAAAAATGCATAATACCATAATGAAGACTTTCTTCCAGCATCTCCTCCCGGTAGTCCAGAAATTTTTCCATTGTATCCAGTACGACTTTGTCAGCTTCCCCATTAAGAACGAGAGTCCTCACATAACGTCTCTGAGCGTTTAATGCCATAAGACGAAGCTCATTTACTTTTTGATTGTGCATTGCTTGTTGTTCTTCACCTGGATTTTGTCTTGAAAGGTTTCTTTTAAAACTTATGGTATATTCATTAATCAGTTCAAGGGCAGCCGATTCATTTTCCGGTGTTATTTCCTGCTTTATCTTCTGAATTGCTGCCATGAGTAGTTTATTTTTAGCTTTGGAAAGATCGATGTATTCTTCAATATCGGGTGCGGCACTCTTTTTCTTATTTAGAAGTGGTAAAAATAAAGTAGCCATAGTCAGTGAAAATAAAATCACACCTGCAGAAATGAAAATAATCAATGACCGCATGGGGAAGGGATCTCCATTTTTTAGAACTACAGGAAGTGTCAGAACACCCGCCATGGTTACCGCGCCTCGTACGCCCGTTAGTGTAGTTGTAAGCAAGGTTTTTAATTCCGGTCTTTGGGCATCCGCCTTTTGATGGATATAATAGGGATAAGCAGTGGTCAAATAAGACCAGATAAAACGAATCATGTAGAGCGTAAGTGCAATAATTGCAATATAACCAAAGGCTCTGACATTTCCAATTGAAGGACTGGAAATCGTGTTTACCATAGCGGATGGAATATCCATACCTAATAAAATAAAGACAAAACCATTTAATATAAATAATAGAAGTGACCAGATATTTTCATTAAGCACCTGTTCCTCCGCAAGAATAGTTTCTGTATGTTCTCTGACAAAGGAGTGTACCATTCCGGCGGCAACAACGGAAATAATGCCGGAAGCATGAAATATGTCTTCTGTAATAATATATATACCAAAAGGAGTCAGTATCTGGAGAAGTGAATGGAAAACGGTATCATTAATACCTGATTTCCGCAGTCGAAACTGCAGCAGGTTGATAAGCAGCATCAATATAATTCCTGAAGCTAGTCCGATTAAAAAAGTATAAAAAAGATTTCCGGCAGCTTCCCTGACAGAAAAATACCCGGTAATTACGGCAGCTATGGCATAGTGAAAGGCCACAAGTCCTGATGCATCATTGATGAGAGATTCACCTCTGACCAGAACCATGATTTTTTCTGGTATACGAACTCTTTTGGCTATACCGTTGATTGCAACAGGATCAGTAGGAGAAAGAATTGCTGCCAGTGCAAAGGCAGCAGCAATCGGAATTCCAGGAATTAGTACATCAATAATGTATCCGCAGCAAATGGTAGTTACGATTACCAGGATAATTGCGTTTCCTAAAATTTCTTTTTTCATTCCCCAGAGCTCTTCTCTGGGGAAATGTCTGCCGTCATTATACAAAATAGGAGCGATAAAAAGAAGCAGAAACCATTCGGCGTCTATTTCGAAAGAGTAATTGCCTGAAGCAAGGGCGATAATGATACCAAAGACAATCTGAGTCAATGCTGCCGGAATATCAGGAAAGTAGTGACTGAAAATATTGGAAAGCAGCAGACCAAGCATTAAAAACAATGTAATCATTAATAAATTCATAGTATGTTCTCTCGATTTCTTCTAGTAGTTGACTGTTACAGGAGCTGTATCTTGTTTTCTAGTGCACAGTCGGCAATTTCTTTGGGCCAGAGAGAAGACTGTACTTCTCCAATATGTGCTTTTCGAAGATAATACATACAAATTCTGGACTGCCCAATACCTCCGCCTACGGTATAGGGAAGTTTTCCTTCTAGCAGTGCTTTTTGAAAGGGAAGTTCTGATCTGGATTCACAACCTGCAATTTTCAGCTGATTTTTAAGAGATTCTTCATCTACACGTATACCCATTGAAGAAAGCTCCAGTGCTATATCAAGAACAGGATAATAAACAATGATATCTCCATTCAATTCCCAGTCGTCATAATCAGGTGCGCGTCCGTCATGACGTTCTCCGGAAGCAAGAGTTTTTCCGATTTGAGAGACAAAAACAGCCCCTTTTGCTTTAGCTATACGATATTCCCTTTCCTTTGGTGTCTTATCTGGAAACATTTCTTCCAATTCTTGAGTAGTGATAAAGAAAATATCATCAGGAAGCAAGGGGTGTATATAATTATAGCGTCTGGTAATAAAATCTTCGGTCTCTTTTAGTGCACCATATACCTTACGGACGGTATATTCAAGAGTTTCTGTATTTCGCTCTTCCTTGGAAATGATTTTTTCCCAATCCCACTGGTCAACATAAATAGAATGTATATTATCCGTATCCTCATCTCTCCTGATAGCACTCATATCCGTATAAAGACCTTCACCGGAATGAAAGTTATAATGCTTAAGTGCATATCTTTTCCATTTTGCCAGAGAATGAACAATTTCAGCCGGAGAATCATCTTGTTCTTTAATACCAAAGGAAACAGGACGTTCCACTCCGTTTAAATTATCGTTGAGACCTGATTCGGGACGGACAAACAAAGGTGCCGAAACGCGGGTTAAATGCAGAGCTTTTGCAAGAGAACGCTCAAAGTGATCTTTAATTTCTTTTATTGCAACTTCTGTTTCCCGTATGGTTAGGGGAGCGTGATACCCCTGGGGAATAGTCAATTGTTCCATGATGTAGACTCCTTTTATTTTAATTGAATTTGTGTAAAATTATGACATCCTTATTTTACCTTTTAGATGGATAGAAGTCAATAAACAGTACATTTTAATCAATTTGAAAGAAACTGAAGCATGTAAAAAAAGGTTGATTCCCAAAAGAATATAAGGTAATGTAAGATGCACAGGAGGTAAAATATATGAGTCAGGATATTATACATTATAATGAAAAATTTGTAGCTGAAAAAGCCTATTTAAAATATCAGACGGGGAAATATCCTGCAGAGCAGCTTCTGATTCTTACTTGTATGGATACTCGGTTGACGGAAATGCTTCCGGCTGCTCTTGGTTTAAAAAATGGGGATGTCAAAATGGTGAGAAATGCAGGGGGATGTATCCAGGATCCATATGGCAGTGAAGTAAGAAGTATTCTGACAGCAATTGCTAAACTTAACATTAGGCGGATACTTGTCATGGGACATACAGATTGTGGAACTGAAGAACTAAGTGGACAGGAAGTCTTGGATGTATTAAAAGAGCTGGGAATAACAGTGGAAGCTACTGTTCAGGCCGAAAAGAACAGGGAAGATATAAAAGAATGGTTAAATGGGTTTGCTGACGTTAAAACAGAGGTCAAGAAATCTACAGACTTGTTAAAAAATCATCCCTTGATACCTGGTTCAATAGAAATAGAAGGTGCTGTCATCGATACAGAGACAGGAAGAATAGAGATAATAGGATGAAATAAGAAGTAATAAGGGGTTTTACCAATAGAGGAGAATATAATGAACATAAATCTGATTTATGAAAGAATACAAATGGAAGTCAATGCAGGAATAAAGGTATTAACGGAAAAAGGGGAATTTATATCACCACAAAATCTGATTGCGCTGGGGATATTTGCAGTAATCGGTCTGCTTTTTTGTTTTTTTGGACTAAAGATGGTGAGATTATGGGGGGCAGTTTCTGGCTTTGCATGGGGATTTTCCGGTGGTGCCTGTCTGGCATCGTACCTTCAGGTAAGTGACAATAATACACTATTGATAGGACTTATCTCCGGCATTGTTTTTGCTGTACTTGGAGCATGGCTCTATTTGGCAGGTATATTTTTAGTTGTCTTGGCTGCGGGAATAATGGGAAGTACCTATTTTTTACAGCCTGCTGATTGGAAAACTTTTCTCATTTGCGCTGGTATAGGTCTGATAATTGCACTGACTGCACTAAAGTTTGCTGAGCCTGTTATGATGTTAGTGACAGGAGCACTTGGAGGTGGTATTTTAGGGCAGGCAATAGATGTGTTCATACCGGGTGAGAATAAAATAATACGTATTTTGATAATAATAGTAATAGCGACTGCAGGAATTATAATTCAATTTCTTATGGAATCCAGACGGCGCAAAAAACTGCATTTAAGAAAAGCAGAAGAAATTCGAAATTCTACATCTGCAGAAAATGAAGTAGATAAAGCCAGAGCATTAATTGATAATATGGATAATGAAATACAAGCAAATAAAACACCTTCAGATGAATTGACAGATAACGAAGATATTCGAATCATTAATCTGGATGATGATAGATAAAATGGAGAAAAATGGAGAATTCATTAATTTATTGCGGAGCCCTGTGCTTGGATGTATAATGAGAGTGTAAGACAGATAAAGAAAGGGGCTTACTTATGAAGATAGATATGCATTGCCATGTGAAGGAAGGTTCCATTGACAGCAAAGTAAGCGTGGAAGAATATATTCGGATTTTAGAAAGTAAAGGGTTCCAGGGTATGGTGATTACTGATCATAACACTTATAAGGGATACCGTTACTGGAAAAACCATATAAAAGGAAAGTCTCATACTGATTTTGTTGTTCTTAAGGGGATCGAATATGATACCAGAGATGCGGGACATATACTGATAATCATGCCGGAAGGCGTAAAAATGAGAATTCTTGAAATGAGAGGATTGCCGGTATCTGTTTTGATTGATCTGGTACATCGTAACGGAGGGGTTTTGGGACCGGCTCATCCTTGCGGAGAAAAGTATTTGAGTATAACGAACACAAAGCGCTTCTATACAAATCCTGAAGTGATGAAGCGGTTCGATTTTATCGAAGGATATAACTGCTGTGAGTCGGCAGCATCAAATGCAGGGGCGTTAAAGCTTGCAGAAAAATATGGGAAAGTGATAGTGGGCGGCAGCGATTCTCATAAGCCCGGCTGTGTGGGGCGTGCTTACACTATATTGCCGGAACCTGTTACCTGTGAAACAGATTTAATTACGATGATTCATAGAAAGACTAAATTTGAGACAGGCGGTACTCTATATGATAAGACCACAAAAGAAAGGATGGGCAAGGTCAACAAGGTTCTAGTCTACTCCTTCTGGATCTATAATAAAGGTGGAGAACTGCTCCGAAGGCACAGGAGAAATGAAAAAATGGAAGTTGAAAATCCGATTGATCCGATTGATCCGATTGAAATGTATTATACAGACGATCAGAGCCTTTTTTGAGAACAGGGATAAACATTTTCGTATTATATAAGATCAGATATCGCAGTATATATTAGCATGCAATATTTTTATGTAAATTTACTTAAAGGAGCAGGAATTGTCCTGTTCCTTTTTCTCTTATGGATTATTGCCCGAGAGGATATAAAAACAAAAAGAATCCCTCACAAATATCTTACATTTCTGCTTCTCGCAGGGCTGCCTGTTTCAAGACTGATGCTTCATATTTCTATACAGGGACAGGTAAGAGGAGCATTCACAGTAAGTACCATTATGTTGTTTTGTTCCATCATAAAACAAAAGGGTTTTGGCGGTGGCGATGTTAAACTAATGTTTGTCAGCGGTTTTATCATTGGAGAAAAATACAATATATGGGCTTTTGTGCTTGGAATACTATGTGCCGGAGCATATAGTGTAAGCAAATTAGTATTGGATAAAAAAAGAAGCACAGAGAATATTGCTTTTGGGCCATTTCTCTGTGCAGGTATACTTGCCTCAGTTTTTTGCGGAGATTATCTGTCTGTATGGTTTTGGAGCAGTTGATCAGCAGCTGTTTTTCTGTATTGTCCGGGAGTTTTAGCATATTTTCGTTTAAAAATTCTGTTAAAATATGATAGATTTTCAAAGCCTGTTTGTGTGGCCACTTCCAGAATGCTCAATTCCGTAGTAATAAGCAGCTTTGTTGATATGGTTAGCCGGTAATCGTTCAAATATTCAATAAATCCGGCTCCCATATGCGTCTTAAAAAATTTCATGAAATGGGATTTACTGTAAAAAGTCAGAGAAGCCATCTCATCTACTGAGATTGGATTAGCATAATTTGTTTCTATATATTTTATGATAAGTTTTAATTTATGCAGAGATTTTGTCTTAATTATTGAGGCAGAATCTCTATTACTTTTTGTATGCATTAGAAAGAAAAAGAAGTGAAACAAATAACCTTTTACTGCAAGCTGGTACCCTTCAGCTTTTGCTGAACATAAAGCATCTATTTGTATGATGCAATCTGTAAGATTTGAATATCCAGATACAGATGGCGTAATGAACGTAAGCGTTGGCCGATCAAATTGAATGAGAGGAAGGATGAACTCCAGAGCGCAAAGGTCATTTTTTCCTGAAACAAACATTTGTGGACTGAAAATTATATTTTCATATTCCATTGTATGTCCTTCATTTTGTGCAATAGAATGTAGCTGACCCGGCAGTATCATTACCATATCGCCGGCAGTGACTATTCGGGTCTCAAAATCAACGGACACACAGCCCTGGCCTTTTTTGATTACAATCAACTCTATTTCCTGATGCCAGTGAAGCATGACCTGAGTAAAATCCAAGGGAATTGTACACAGATAAGTATTGTAGGGGAAACCTACGCTGGTATGAGATTTTGTTTCCTGATAATTTTGGTATTCTCGAATGTTCATAGGTACTCCTGTTTTTTATAATGATATTATTGTACTATATAATAAGAGTATTCTGCAAGAAATAATATATAATTAATATTAAAATACATATATAGAATCATTGGATTCTGCTATTTGAGAAAAAGGCATTAAAATAGATGGAATTGGAAGGAGTCAGGTTATGTGTATAAAAGATAAATTATTACAGACGCTGGGGAAAGATATTGCTGATTCTTCAAATGAGGAGATATATTTTGCACTTCTGGAGATTGTACAGGATATGTCTGTCCAAAAGTTAAGGACCGGCGGCAAAAAGAAACTATACTATATTTCAGCAGAGTTTCTTACGGGAAAGTTATTATCCAACAATATGATCAATCTGGGCATATTTAAGGAGGTAAGAATGATTCTGTCTGAAAATGGAAGAACTATTTCAGAAATAGAGGAAATAGAACCAGAACCATCTCTTGGTAACGGAGGGCTTGGGCGTCTGGCGGCTTGCTTAATGGATTCTTCTGCCACGCTGGGACTAAATGCAGATGGTATTGGGTTGAATTATCATCTGGGTCTTTTTAAACAAATTTTTGAAAATGGTCTGCAAAAAGAGACGCCTGATCCCTGGATACAACAGAAATCCTGGCTGACCAGAACTGATATTACTTATCCTGTCACATTTAAGGGTATGACGCTAAATTCCAGAATGTACGATCTTGAAATTACTGGTTATAACAACAGAACAAATAAATTACATTTGTTTGACTTGGAAACAGTGGATGAAAACCTAATGGGAGATGGAATCAACTTTGATAAAGAGGATATCCAGAAAAATCTTACCTTGTTTCTTTATCCCGATGACAGTGACGAGAAGGGACGCCTGCTTAGAATATATCAGCAGTATTTTATGGTCAGCAATGGGGCAAGATTAATTTTGGATGAATGTACAAAAAGGGGCAGCAACCTCTATGATTTGCCGGATTATGCTGTTATTCAAATTAATGATACGCATCCCACACTTATTATTCCTGAACTGATCCGCCTGCTTGTTGAGCGGGGGATGGAGATGGATGAGGCTATTGACGTGGTGTCTCGTACTTGTGCATATACAAATCATACAATTTTAGCAGAAGCACTGGAAAAATGGCCCATATCTTATTTGAAAAAGGTAATTCCTCATCTGATTCCCATCATAGAAGTGTTAGACAATAAAGTAAGAAGAAAGTATACAGAAGAAAGTGTATATATTATAGATAAAAATGATGTTGTTCATATGGCGCATATAGATATTCATTACGGATTCAGTGTAAATGGTGTTGCCTCTCTGCACAGCCAAATACTAAGAGATAATGAACTGAATCAGTTTTATCAAATTTACCCTGAAAAATTCAACAACAAGACAAATGGTATTTCATTCCGCCGCTGGTTGATTCACTGCAATCCATTGCTGACAGAAATGCTGGATTTTATTGTGGGAACAGATTACCATTTTGATTCGCGCAAACTAAGCAGGCTGACGAATTTTAAGGAAGATATAAATGTACTGAAACGGCTTCTGGAAATAAAAAATGAAAATAAAAAAGAACTTTGCAGGTATATAGAAGAAACGCAGGAGATTGAACTTAATGCAGACTCGATTTTTGATGTCCAGATAAAACGACTTCACGAGTATAAACGACAGCAGATGAACGCGTTGTATGTTATATGGAAATATCTCCAGATTAAAGACGGCATCCTGCCCCCTACGCACATTACGGTTATATTTGGAGCAAAGGCTGCTCCTGCATACGTAATTGCAAAAGATATTATTCACCTGATTTTGTGCCTTCAGGAGCTGGTTAATAATGACCCTGAGGTGAAACCATATCTTCAGGTAGTAATGATAGAAAATTATAATGTGACAAAAGCAGAAAAACTTATTCCTGCATGCGATATTTCAGAGCAGATATCACTTGCTTCCAAGGAGGCAAGCGGAACAGGGAATATGAAATTTATGCTTAACGGTGCTGTTACATTGGGAACTGAGGATGGCGCCAATGTAGAAATACATGAACTGGTGGGTGAAGAAAATATATTTATCTTTGGAGCGTCAAGTCATGAAGTCATAGAGCATTACGAAAAAAGAAATTATGTTTCCAGAGTGTTTTATGATGCTGACCCGGATATAAAGCGTGCTATAGATTTTATTACCTGTGATAAAATGCTCTTAGCAGGAAATAAAGACAAATTAGAACGATTAAAAAAGGAGATACTCAATAAAGATTGGTTCATGACACTTCTGGATTTCAAGTCTTATATAGTGAAAAAGGAAGAAGCACTGAGGGCTTATGAAAACCGAATGGAGTGGGCAAAAAAAATGCTTGTAAATATAGCAGGAGCAGGTTATTTTTCCTCGGACAGAACAATAGAAGAGTATAACAACGATATTTGGAAGTTATAAGAAAAGGAGTGTATCATGAGAGAAAGTGGAGTTTTATTACCTGTTTTTTCGTTACCTTCATCTTATGGTATTGGTTGTTTTTCAAAAGAGGCCTACGAGTTCATTGATCAGCTTAAAGCTGCAGGACAGCAAAAATGGCAGATACTTCCTCTTGGACCTACTGGATTTGGAGATTCGCCGTATCAGTCTTTTTCTACATTTGCAGGTAATCCTTATTTTATTGATCTTGAGACCCTGATTGAAGAAGGAAGTTTGACAAAAGCTGAATGTGACTCATATGACTTTGGCTCAGAAAAGGACAAAATAGATTATGGTAAGTTATATACCGAAAGGTTTAAAGTATTGCGTCAGGCATATTTACTTTTCAAAAACAAACGAAACAGGCACTACCAGAAGTTTATAAAAGAAAATGAAGAATGGCTCGAAACATACAGTCTGTTTATGGTTTTAAAAGATAAGCACAAAGGAGCAAGCTGGGATAAGTGGGAGCCTTCTTACCGGGACCGGGATGCTAAGGCGCTGGCAAGAATAAAAACAAAATTAACAGATGAAATAAATTTTTACACTTTTCTGCAGTATAAATTTTTCTGTCAGTGGGAGAAACTTCACAGCTATGCAAATGAAAACGGAGTACAGATTATAGGGGATATTCCCATTTATGTGGCTTTTGACAGCGCTGATACATGGGGAAATACGGAATTATTTCAATTTGATGATAATAAACTGCCTGTTGCCGTTGCCGGGTGTCCTCCAGATGCCTATTCTGATACAGGGCAGCTATGGGGAAATCCTCTTTATGATTGGGATTACCATAAGAAAACAAATTATAGATGGTGGTTGAGAAGAATAGCCCATCATGTGAAAATGTATGACATTATGCGTTTTGACCATTTCAGGGGATTCGATGCATATTATGCAATACCGTATAAAGAAGAAACTGCAATTAATGGAAAGTGGATAAAGGGGCCGGGCATTGACTTTTTCAGGACGATGGAAGAAAAACTGGGCAGACTTGATATTGTTGCAGAAGATTTAGGATTTCTTACAGACAGTGTACTAAAATTATTAAAAGACACTGGTTTTCCCGGAATGAAGGTAATACAATTTGCTTTTGATTCGAGGGAATCGTCAAGCTATCTCCCGCATGTATATGAAACAGATTGTATTGTCTACACCGGTACACATGATAATGACACAACTCGGGGATGGTTTCATCATGCAGATAAAAAATGTCGTTATTTTGCCAAAGAATATATGCATAAGCAGTTACTGGACGAAGACGAACTTGCATGGGATTTTATTGTAATGGCTATGGCAAGTGTTGCCCGCCTTTGTATAATCCCCATACAGGACTATCTGTGTTTAGGCAGCAAGGCAAGGATCAATACACCGTCCACAATTGGAAATAATTGGTGCTGGCGTTTGAGGAGAGGGGAAATTACAGGCAGGTTAATTAAAAAAATGAAAAAATTAACAGAACTATATGGCCGCTGACTGACTGAGCGGAAATGAAAAAAACGGCAGGAGTTATTTTTTTCTCCTGCCGCTGAAACGACTTCTGAATTCTTCCAGCTGACGTTTATAATTTCTGGATTCCATTTTGGGGAATGCTTCAATAAGACGGCGGCTAATGCCGGATGCCTTATTTCCTAGTTCTTGATATCTGATTTTTAAATCAGCGATACGGTTATTTAGCTCCTCAGATACCTCCAGCGTTTTCTCCCGAAGTTCGGCAGCGGTCTCTTGCGTTTTTTCTTTTAACTCAACTGCAGCCTCCTGTGTTTTCTCCCGAAGTTCAACTGCTGTTTCATCGAACTTTTGACGTGAAGCACCGCCTTTTTCCATAGCGATGATTACCTTTTCATATATTTCTTCACCAATCTGATCAGAGATCTCATGCAGTTCATCTGCAATCTTATCCATGCCGGCTAAACGTTTGTTTAATTTAAATATAGCAGAGGCTGTTACATAAATATCCGCTATCATTGCTATTCCAAAAAGCACAATAAGAACAATACCTACAACCTGAGGCATAAGAGTTAAAAGACCGTGTAACATAGGATGAATAAACAGCATAATAGCTACACAGGCAACGCCCCATATGAGTGAAAAAACAAGGCAAACGTATCCGCCGATGTTAAACGGTTGATCAGTATAATCCCACCATTTATTATGAAAAATCTTATCCATGGCCCATCCGGTAATACCTTCAAGCAACGTGACCAGAATCACAGAAAAAATATATAAGAAAATCACATTATCTTTAAATGGAGTTAAAAAGGAGATAATCAAAGTCACCCCCACACCATAAATCGGGCAGATGGGGCCGTTAAGAAAGCCGCGATTCACAAATTTATGTTCCTTAACTGCAGCGTAGCCGACTTCTGTGCACCAACCTAAAAACCCATATACAAAAAAGTAAAGTAAGATATAGTAGATATCCATTTGCTGTTCCTTCCTTCTGTTGCATTTATTACGATACTTAATATTTGATTTCTTTTAAAAACAGGCCTTTGGGATCGCATGGAGCACTGGCGGCTTCAGTACCTCTGAATATTTCTTCGATACATTCTTTTTTGCGCTTGCCCAGCCCGATATCTATCAGTGTGCCTAAAATTAGGCGTGGCATATTATGAAGGAAATCTTTTGCACAAAGCGTGATTTGAATCTCTTTGCTGTTACTTTGAATAGAAATATCATAAAGTTCTTTTTCTGTGGACTTACTTCTTTTCGCGGTAGAAAAATGTTTAAAGTCGTGTTTACCAATAAGTGAAATAGCGGCTTGCTGCATTAAATCTCTGTCAGGCGTAGAAAATGCATAATAGGTGTACTTTCTGTCAAACACACTGGGAACAGTTCCAATAGCAATGCGGTATAGATAGGTCCGGGATTTTGCATTCAGCCCTGCATGAAAACGTTCAGGCACCTCTTCTGCTGAAAGAACAGCAATATCCATGGGAAGATAACGGTTTAGATAATGCTGAATTTCTTTGGGGGTCATATCTGATGTTGTTTTAAAGTTTACAATCTGTTGGTATGCGTGAACGCCTACCTCTGTCCTGGAACCGCTGCATAATTCAGCATGTTCAGCAGTCATTTTATAAATTACGTCCAGCAGTCTGTTAGATATTGTGTTCTTTGACTCTCCCTGTCCAAGACGTTGCCAGCCCTGATAACGTGAACCGTCATATTCTAAAGTTAATTTTATATTATGCATTATATTCTCCTTTGCCGGGGCAATATGTAAATCCCAGTTGTTTTATTAATTTTAGGTATCTGGTGTTAATCTTACAGGATGAAGAGCTAGAATACAACAAAATATATGAATATTTTATTGTACATTTAAAAAAAGCTGATATTATAATAATAGTATAATTAAGTACGGAAGGGAGTTTAAAAAGATGACAGAAGAGAGAAGAGTCGCTGATTCCAGAGTCGAGACCGTTCACATGGTGAGACCAAATCATTTGAATGCAGCAGGGCGTTTGTTTGGGGGAATATTAATGCAATGGCTGGATGATGTGGCAGGGCTTGTAGCTAAGCGACATACAAGAAGCAATATCATAACTGCATCTGTAGATAATCTGAGATTTATACAGGGAGCTTATCAAAAGGATGTAATTGTAATTATCGGCAAGGTTACTTATGTTGGACACACATCCATTGAAGTGAGGGTCGATACTTATGTTGAGAATATGGACGGAGAACACCGTCCCATTAACCGGGCTTATTTTACGATGGTAGCCCTGGATGAGAATGATAAACCAAAGAGGGTTCCCCGCCTTATTTTGGAAACCTTAGAAGAAAAGGCAGAATGGGAAGCGGCAGAGAAAAGAAGGGAAATGAGGATTAAACGTAAAGAAGAAGGGTTTTAAACCTTCTTCTTTAAAAAAGAACTGACCATGTTAATCGTATTATCAATTTGTGTTTGTTCTTCTTTAGATTTACCATCTTTTAGCATTTCTAAAATCAGACCCATTTCATCACTTGAAAAACTAATTCCCTTTTTATTTGCATTTGTAATTAGAGCCATCATGATTGGCGCAAGATCTTTTCCGGACTTGCCGGCAGTTTGAGATGCCGCCATCTGGATTAACTGAAGTTTAACAGGATCAAGATTTTTCATTGCAGGATTATTCATCCACTCATTCATTTATATCATCTCCTTCCATATTAAAATGTTCTATATTGGTTTCAGAAGTATTATCTTTTTGCACATTATGTATATCTTTGTGCGGATCATCAGCGTTTTCAGAGGTTGATTTATCAGGGGAAGTTTCTTCAGAAAACATTTCATTATACATCTGAAACATATTTTGCTGATCAGGCGTAAGCATTCCCATCATCATATCCATTGGATTAAGCCCTCCGGAAAACATATTGCCAAATCCCCCCATATTATTTCCCCCGGTGTTGCTTCCCTCAGAGGCGTTTCCGTCAGCGTTTTCTTGTCCCTGAGCACTTTCCTGAAACATTTGAACCATTTCCATCATATTCATCATATTCAGTAAATTCTCTATCATCTCGTTCTCCTGAGATGGCAGATATGGTTTTAGCTCTGTCAGCATTTCCAGCGGTGAAGGTGCCGGATTATCACCGAAAGCCTGAGTATGCAGATCAAATTTCGGCTTCTGGAAAAAGGAGATTGTTTCATTTAATTCCAGAAACTTTACAAATATGCCTAAAAACCGTTGGTTAGAAGCAGGAGTGAAGGGCAGAAATAGCTTCAGCATTTGAAGCGTAGGGGGCGTAACCAGTTCATCGAACGGTATCATAGGTCTTGGCGGTTTCTTTTCCATAAACACTCCTATTAATAACGTTGTAAATATATATGCTGAAATGTATAAAATTATGAGAATTGGTAAGGCTAAAGCTAGAGTTTTACATATTATAATAGAGAAAAGAAGGAAAAGGTGAATTTAAAAATGAAAAGAAAATTAATTATTGATGGTAATGCAGTATATGAAATAGACGAGGATTGCATGTTAAGAAAGCGTATGGACGAAAACAAAGAAAAAAAGGAAGATACAAATAATCAGGATACAAAAGATCAAAATAAGTAATAAAATACCCCCGGCGCAGCTATCTGCGCCGGGGGTATTTTTATGATTTTAACATTTTTAAGGTACTCTTACGCTAATTAATTAGCATCCACATCCACTGTTGCATCCGCTATTGCATCCACAGCTAGAGCCGCCGAAGCCGCCGCCACAGCAGAGCAGAAGAATGATGATCCAGATACAGCTGTCGCCGCCGCTGTTTCCACATCCGTTGCCGCATCCGCCAAAGCCATTTCCGCCACAGCAGAATAAAAGGATGATGATCCACAGACAAGAAGACATGCCGTTACTGCTTCCTCCGCAGCTATTGTCACATCCGCATCCGCAGTTTGTAGCACTTAATTCACTCATGTTAAATCCTCCATTATTTGTTTGATTACAGTTCATAATATGTAATTGAAGTAAATGTGTGAGAAAAAAATTAGAAAAAAATAAAAAATTTTTAAATTCTACAATAAAAGAACTTAGGGAGCAAAACCCATTCATATGAATAATATATAAAAAAAGGTGTTTATATGAAATGGGTAAAGCAGACAGTAGAATATTGGTGCAGAGACATCATATCTAACAGATGCATGGGACAGGGTGTGTGCGCAGCTGTTTTAGATACGGGAATTACGCTTCATCCTGATTTTGATAGAAGAATCGTAGGATTCCGCGATTTTGTGAATTATAGAGAAAAGATATATGATGATGGAAAGCATGGAACTCATGTGGCAGGTATACTTGCGGGAAGCGGGAAAATGTCAGGGGGAGTATATGCAGGTATGGCTCCAAGGGCAGAAATCCTGGTGGGAAAAGTATTGGATCATAACGGAAACGGATCTGTAGATAATGTAATTGACGGGATAAAGTGGCTGCTTAGTATTCAAAAGGAAATGCGTTTAAGAATTGTAAATATTTCTGTGGGAACTCAGCCGGGGGTTGAAAAAGAACAGGAAAAAAGATTGATTGATGCAGTAGAAGAACTATGGGATGCCGGGCTGGTCGTGGTTGTTTCCGCTGGAAATTACGGCCCCGGTGAGCAAACAGTAGCCGTACCGGGAACAAGCAGAAAGGTGATAACAGTAGGGGCTATTGCTGAACGAAGAAACGTTTCCAGAGATGGAAACCGGGAGTGGAACTACTCCGGAAACGGTCCTACGGAAGCATGTGTAATAAAGCCGGATATAGTAGTCCCGGGCACGAATATTCAAAGTTGTAATGGTGATTATACAAACAGATGGCAGAAACCGTATATTTCCAAAAGCGGTACATCAATGGCTACTCCGGTGGTATCCGGAGCAATTGCCTGCCTTTTGTCCAAATATCCGGAAATGACTAATGTGGATGTAAAGCTCAAATTAAGAGAAACCTGTATAAGAACTAGTTACGCCCAGCAGGGATGGGGTATGCTTCATGTGGGGAAATTAATGTCGTAGGAACATGCGTTTTGCTTTTTTTGTATAATGAAATTAAGATAGCAAACAGATAATTTCAGAAAATTAAAAATCAAGTGCACAAGAGCTATTTTTAGTTCTTGTGCATTTTTTTATTTAATTATAGATGTGTTTTAATAGTACCGTTATAGATTGACAGATAATTAACCAGATTGACTAGAAATTAACTTAACTTGAAGGGTATATCTTAATCATTTACAATATATATAAAAGTATGTCCTAAAAAAATGAAAAAGGGAGAAATGAAATTATGAGCAGACTAGAAATTCCAACACCCGGAAAAGCCCAGCTTGTTATTGAAGGGCTTTATAAGGATCTGGAACGCAGAATTGAGTCGAGTCCCCCGGGACTGTGTCCAGTGGACATTACGAGAGCATTTTTGGAATTATGCCATGCACAGACATGCGGAAAATGTGTACCCTGTCGTATTGGTCTATGGCAGCTTAAGAACTTATTGACTGATGTATTAAATGGTGAAGCAACTTTACGAACACTGGACTTGCTGGAAGAGCTTGCAGTTTCCATCATGGACTCTGCTGATTGTGCAATCGGATACGAGGCGGCACACATGGTGTATAAGAGCCTGATAGGCTGTCGTGATGACTATGAGGAGCATGTACAGCAGGGAAGATGTACTTGCCAGTATACTCAGCCGGTGCCGTGTGTAACCTTATGTCCGGCCAGCGTGGATATTCCCGGATATGTAGCTCTTGTAGGAGAGGGACGTTATGCTGATGCCATTCGTTTGATTCGAAAGGATAATCCATTTCCGGCTACGTGTGGCTTTATCTGCGAGCATCCCTGTGAAGCCAGGTGCCGCCGGAATATGGTGGATGATTCAGTCAACATCCGTGGATTAAAGCGAATGGCTGCCGACTACGCGGGCGAGGTGGAGCCTCCCGTCTGTGCACCATCTACAGGGAAAAGAATTGCGGTAGTCGGGGGCGGACCGGGAGGGCTAAGTGCCGCTTATTATTTGCAGCTGATGGGACACGAGGTGATCGTGTTTGAGATGCTTCCAAAGCTTGGCGGAATGCTTCGGTATGGTATTCCTAATTACCGTCTGCCAAAGGAACGCCTGGATGATGATATCAATGCAATATTAAAGACCGGGGTAAAAGTTAAGCATGGACTTAGGATTGGAAAGGATATGACGATCCAGAGTCTGCGAGAGGAATATGATGCTGTGCTTATTACAATTGGTGCAAGTACAGATAAGAAGCTTGGTCTTGACGGAGAGGATGCAAAAGGGGTGCTGTCTGCAGTGCAGTTCCTGCGTGATGTGGGAAAAAATCAGAATCCGGATATGAGTGGGCAGGAAGTCTGTGTCATAGGGGGTGGTAATGTTTCTATGGATGCTGTACGTACAGTCAAGAGACTCGGAGCAAAGAAGATAAGTATTGTTTACCGTCGTCGCGTTGCAGACATGACTGCTATACCGGCAGAAATCGAGGGAGCTGTAGCTGAAGGTATAGAGGTGCAGACATTAAAGGCTCCATCACGTATTGAACTGGATGACAAAGGACGGGTGAGAGGGATTTACGTAACTCCTCAAATGATCAGTAAGATTAAAGACGGTCGTGCCAGTGTAAAGCCTACAGGGGAAGAGGATATTTTTATTGCCTGTCAGTCCCTTATCGTTGCTATCGGACAGGATATTGAGTATCATCATTTCGAAGAATCAGGTGTTCCGGTAGAACGGGGCAAGATTCTTACACAAAACCATGGTGGATTTGAGAACATTCCAGGTGTATTTGCCGGAGGCGACTGTGCGTCTGGACCTGCATCTGTAATTAAAGCAATCGCGGCCGCCAAAGTAGTAGCTGCTAATATTGATGAGTATCTTGGCTTTCGCCACGAAATCAGTTCCGATGTAGAGATTCCCGAGGCTCGCCTTGCTGATCGTCCACCGTGTGGAAGAGTGAACATGACAGAACGCGAAGCAGGAGAACGTGTATGTGATTTTAATGGAGTAGAGAACTGCATGACCGAAGCAGAAGCTAAACAGGAAGCCGGCAGGTGTCTTAGGTGCGATCATTTCGGTTACGGCATTTTTAAAGGAGGTCGTGAAACATTATGGTAAATATCACTATAGACAATCAAAAAAGTTCTGTACCTGAGGGTACGACCATTATGGAAGCGGCAAAGGAACTTGGAATTCCGATTCCTAAGCTATGTTATCTGAAAGGTATTAACGAGATTGCCGCCTGTCGTGTCTGCGTTGTTGAACGCGAAGGGATGGATAAATTAATTACCTCCTGCAACAATGTGGTAAAAGAGGGTATGGTACTTTACACTAACAGCCACAAAGTACGCGCTGACAGAAGAAAAACCGTACAGTTGATTTTATCCCAGCATGACTGCAAATGTGCTACTTGTGTGAGAAGCGGAAACTGTACACTCCAGACGGTTGCTAATGATTTGAACATAATTGATCTGCCATTCAAAGAAAAGCTGGAGCGAGCCCCCTGGGATAAGACATTTCCTCTGATTCGTGATTCGGCAAAATGCGTAAAATGCATGCGCTGTATCCAGGTTTGTGATAAGATACAGGATCTACATATATGGGATATGACAAGTACTGGCTCCAGAAGCACGGTGAACGTATATGGAAACCGTAAGATAAACGAAGTTGCCTGTTCACTTTGCGGACAATGCATTACGCACTGTCCGGTGGGTGCCCTTCGAGAACGGGATGATACGGAAAAAGCATGGGATGCCATTGCCGATAAAAAGAAAGTGGTCGTTGCCCAGGTAGCGCCCGCAGTTCGTGCTGCATGGGGGGAGGCACTGGGGATTTCCAGAGAGGAAGCAACCATCGGAAAAATCATAGATGCGCTTAAAAAGCTGGGTGTAGACTATGTATTTGACACTACATTTTCAGCGGATCTGACAATCATGGAGGAAGGCAATGAATTTCTTCAACGTTTTACAAAAGGCGAACTGAAACTTCGTCCTATGTTTACCTCGTGCTGTCCAGGGTGGATCCGTTTCATCAAGTCCCAGTATCCGCATCTGGTGCCCCAGTTATCTACAGCAAAATCACCGCAGCAGATGTTTGGAGCGGTGATGAAAACTTATTTTGCCCAGTCTATCGGGGCAGACCCTGAAGATATATACACCTTATCCGTGATGCCCTGTGTAGCCAAAAAAAGTGAGCGCAATATGGAACTATATTATGGTGAATATGCAGGTATTGATATTGATACGGTTCTCACTACCAGAGAACTGACAAGAATGATACGCTCTGCTCATATTGATCCTGCCACACTTAAAGAACAGAAATCTGACCGGCTTATGGAAGCAGGTTCCGGTGCAGGTGTTATTTTCGGTGCCACAGGCGGAGTCATGGAAGCAGCGCTGCGTACTGCTCACTATCTGGTAACGGGGAAAAATCCTGATCCGGATGCGTTTAAGATGGTAAGAAGCCGGGAAGCAGGAACAGGCGTTATTGAAGCAGAGATTACAATTGGCGATGCAGTCATACGTGCTGCGGTGGTGAGTGGATTAGGTCATACGCGTAAATTAATAGAGTCCATCGAACACGGTGTAGTGCATTATGATTTTGTGGAAGTCATGGCTTGTCCGGGCGGCTGTGTGGGCGGTGGCGGGCAGCCCATTCATGATGGGGAAGAGCTGGCTTATTTACGTGGGAAGAATCTGTATTTTCTGGATAAGCATGCCGAAATCAGATTTTCTCATGAAAATCAAGATGTACTAAAGCTGTATGAAGAATTCATGGAGAGACCAATGTCCCACAAAGCCCATCAGCTCCTGCACACAGATCATCATAGATGGGAGATGCCCAGAGGATAACCACATAGGTTGAACTTAAATTTTTAAAATCAAAGGGTGTCAAGAAAAAATACTTGACACCCACTGCTTTTTTTAGTATGATAGCAAAGGTGATTAATGTGAATGAAATTTTAAAACAGGCACTGTTATATGATTTTTATGGTGAGCTTCTTACTGCACACCAAAAAGAAATTTATGAACAGTTCGTACTGGAGGATTTGTCTCTTAGTGAGATTGCCGAAGGTCAGGGAATCAGCAGACAGGGTGTACATGATTTGGTTAAGCGCTGTCATCGGATATTGGAAGACTACGAAAATAAGCTGCATTTGGTGGAACGTTTTCGTTCGGTAAAAGAAAAAGTACACGAACTGAATGAAGTGCTGGATTTATATGAAGAAAATACAGATGTAAGTGAAATGATTGGGAGAATCAGAGCTATTTCCCACACGATTATAGAGGAGTTGTAGAATGGCATTTGACAGTTTAACAGAAAAGCTTCAAAATGTTTTTAAGAACCTTCGCAGTAAAGGCAGGCTTACTCAGGATGATGTTAAAATAGCCTTGAAGGAAGTAAAAATGGCACTTCTGGAGGCAGATGTTAACTTCAAAGTGGTAAAAAGTTTTATCAAAGATGTTCAGGAACGCGCAGTCGGGCAGGACGTGATGAATGGTCTTAATCCCGGACAGATGGTAATTAAAATTGTAAATGAAGAACTAGTCAGCCTTATGGGCTCCGAAACCACGGAGATTAAGTTACAGCCGGGAAGTGCCATTACGGTTATTTTGATGGCGGGTCTTCAGGGTGCCGGTAAGACTACAACTACAGCCAAGCTGGCCGGAAAATTCAAATTAAAAGGCAAGAAACCATTACTGGTGGCATGTGATGTTTACAGACCTGCTGCGATTAAGCAGTTACAGATAAACGGAGAAAAGCAAGGTGTTGAAGTGTTTTCTATGGGAGACAGGAACAAGCCTGCGGATATCGCAAAAGCATCTTATGAGCATGCTTTAAAAAATGGAAACAATATTGTTATACTGGATACTGCCGGGCGCCTTCATATTGATGAAGATATGATGGGAGAACTTCAGCAGATAAAAGAGGCGGTTACGGTACATCAGACTATACTTGTGGTGGATGCCATGACCGGACAGGATGCCGTAAATGTTGCCGGAAGTTTCAATGAGAAAATAGGAATTGATGGTGTTATTGTCACCAAACTTGACGGTGATACAAGAGGCGGTGCTGCACTGTCAATTAAAGCAGTTACAGGAAGGCCGGTACTGTATGTTGGTATGGGCGAAAAGCTTTCTGATTTAGAGCAATTCTATCCTGACAGAATGGCTTCCAGAATACTTGGAATGGGAGATGTTCTTACGCTGATTGAAAAGGCAGGAGCAGAGCTGGACGAAGAAAAAGCAAAAAAAATGACAGAGAAGATGAAAAAAGCTCAGTTTGATTTTGATGATTATTTGGAAAGTATGAGCCAGATGAAAAAAATGGGCGGACTGTCAAGCGTAATGAGTATGATGCCGGGACTAGGTGGTATGGGCGGCGGTAAAATGCCTGATATAGATTCGGAAGAAAATGAAAAAAAAATGTCAAGAATGGAAGCAATGATACAGTCAATGACGGTTGAGGAACGAAGTAATCCGGATTTACTCAACCCTTCCAGAAAGCACCGTATTGCAAAAGGTGCAGGGGTAGATATCTCAGAAGTGAACCGCATGGTAAAACAGTTCAATGAAGCCAGAAAGATGATGAAAAAACTTCCTGGTCTGATGGGTGGAAAAGGTGGCAAAAAAGGTAAGTTCAGACTTCCTTTTTAACACATAAATTAACAAATAAAAAAAGATGAGGTGAAAAAAATGGCAGTAAAAATCAGATTAAAAAGAATGGGACAGAAGAAAGCTCCTTTCTATAGAATCGTAGTTGCAGATTCAAGATCTCCAAGAGATGGTAAGTTTATTGAGGAAATCGGAACATATGATCCAAACGTAGAGCCAAGCGCAATCAAAGTTGATGAAGAAGCAGCAAAGAAATGGTTAGGTAACGGTGCTCAGCCTACAGAAGTTGTAGGTAAAATCTTAAAAGCAGCAGGAATTGAGAAATAAGCTGTTCCTCGGAGGTAGCTTAGATGAAAGAATTAGTTGAAGTAATTGCGAAAGCATTAGTGGATGATCCTGACAGTGTTGTTGTTTCTGAAAAACAGGATGGCAGGACTACTGTGATTGAAGTTCGTGTGGCTGACGGCGATATGGGCAAGGTCATTGGTAAACAGGGCCGTATCGCAAAGGCAATCCGTTCTGTAGTTAAGGCGGCTGCTGCCAAGGAAGATAAAAGAGTTGTTGTTGATATCGTGCAATAGCAGTATAAAAGGGACAGCCTTCATGCATCCGCATAAAGAGACTGCCCCTTTCATTTTACCGGTAAATAAAATTTTGTGAGTAATTTAGTAAATAAGTTAAAGAAAATAGGAAAACAGGCAAGTTTGAATGTGTATAAATACAGGTATGCGTGAACGTTTGCCGGGAGGATTTATATGGAGCAGTTTTTACAGGTTGGGGTTATCTCCTCAACCCATGGATTGCGGGGGGAAGTAAAAGTGTTTCCCACCACAGATGATGCCAAAAGATTTAGTAATTTAAAGCAGGTTATTCTGGATACAGGAAAAGAGCAGATATCTTTGGATATAGAAAATGTAAAATATTTTAAACAATTTGTTATTGTAAAGTTCAAAGGTATTGATCATATAAATGAAGTAGAAAAATATAAGGGTAAAAGTCTTATTATTGGGAGAGCCGATGCCGTCAAACTGGAAGAAAATGAATATTTTATTGCTGACTTGATCGGAATGGAGGTATTCACGGAGGACGGTACGCTGGGAGACATTGTTGACGTGATTGAAACCGGTGCGAATGAGGTATATGTGGTAAATTCTCAAGAACATGGACAAGTACTTATTCCAGCCATACAACAGTGTATTCTGGATGTAAATGTAGAAGAAAAGACAATGAAGGTACATTTGCTTGAGGGATTGATTTAGTCCTTAAGGTGTAATGTACGTGAGTATATGGGGAAGGGCATGATATAATGAATTTTCATATTTTAACACTGTTTCCAGATATGGTGATTGAGGGGCTGAATACTAGTATTATTGGACGTGCTGTTAGTAAAGGTCTTCTGTCACTGGAAGCAGTGAATATAAGAGACTATGCTTTTAATAAGCATCAAAGCGTTGATGACTACCCATATGGGGGAGGAGCAGGCATGCTTATGCAGGCAGAACCTGTGTATCTTGCCTACGAATCTGTTGCAGGTAAACTTGAGCATAAGCCAAGAGTAATATATCTCTCCCCACAGGGACAGACGTTCAATCAGAAATTGGCAGAAGAATTGGCGGAGGAAGAAGAACTTATTCTTCTTTGCGGTCACTATGAGGGCATCGATGAGCGTGTTCTGGAAGAAATTGTAACAGATTATGTCTCTATAGGAGATTATGTGCTGACAGGGGGAGAACTGCCTGCAATGGTCATGGTTGATACAATATCACGACTGGTTCCCGGTGTGCTCCACAATGATGTATCAGCCGAATTTGAATCTTTTCAGGATAATTTACTGGAATATCCTCAATACTCCCGACCTGAAGAGTGGCATGGAAAAGAAGTACCCAAAGTATTGCTTTCAGGACATCATGCGAATATAGAAAAGTGGCGCAGGGAGCAGTCTGTGCTAAGAACAAAAGAGCGCAGACCCGATTTGCTGGATAAATGTTTGTTGACTTCTGCAGAGAAAAAGTTAATTGAAGAAGAATAAATGAAAAAACGGAAGCATCCTATGAGTTTGGAGGCTTCCGTTTTTTGTTGTGTAATTCCCTAATTTTGTTTAATAAGTAAATAGCTGTGTCCAGTAGTTGGTGCCTGAAGCATTTTGATAATAGCCTACACCGATTTTGGTGTAATTTGCATTCAGAATATTTGCTCTGTGTCCTGCACTATTCATCCAGCCATTCATGACTTCTTCAGGTGATCTCTGGCCCCAGGCAATGTTTTCACCTGAACCTCTGAATTGTACTCCCTGCTGGGTCAAGGCAGTACTAAAAGAACTTCCGTCCGGACGGGTATGTGAAAAGGAGGTTTCAGTCTCTTTTGCACGAACCTGTGCAGCTGCCTGGATTGTTGTATCGGCAGTGACCGGAGAAAGACCTGCTTTGGTACGTTCCTGATTCACAAGATCAACTACCTGCTGAACATAATCTGCATTTTCTGTACCTGAATCCGGCTGAGTTACTACCGGTTGTTCTGGTGTAGTAACCGGCTGTTCAGGGGTGGCAGCAGGTTCTTCCGGAGTAGCGACCGGCTCTTGTGGAGTTTCCGGCTGGGTCGGAGTTTCTGATGGTGTATTGTCTGTTTGTCCGTTCAAATTGCAATTGCTCAAGTCCAATACGTTATAGTTTATGCCCAATTCATCTAATTTCTGTTTTAACTCATCTACATTAGTTACGTTACTGATGTTATATGGACTGTTATTACTAGTACTGCTGTTACACGTACTATTGCTCTGCAGTACTTGATAAGTTCCCTGAGGGGATGCTGCATGTACAGACAAGGGAGCTAGTCCTGCTGTTCCTACTGTAGCTACAGCAAGCAATGCTGGTAGTATCTTGCGCTTCATAAATATGTACCTCCTAGAATACTGAATAAATGTTACAAAAATATTACAAAAAAATAATATCATGAAACAAAAAAATAATAAACAGGTAACATCTACCAAAAATGTTCTTTGACAATACAGCAAATTTTAATTATAATAGTGTAAGAAGTTATTTTAGATATTTCATTAGAAAAGCTTTAAAATAGGGGAAAAAGCTTGAAACTTAAAACGAAATATGGTAGAATACAAAAGTTGTGAAGTGAGAAGGATGGTCCTCTGGTACAAAAATTGTTTTCCAAACAGTCAGAAAGTTTGTGAACAGGTATTAAGAACGTCTAAATATTAAGGAGGTCACACAATGAATGATATTATTAGAAGTATTGAAGCAGAACAGTTGAAAGAAAACGTTCCTGAGTTCAATGTAGGCGATACAGTAAAAGTATACGCAAAGATCAAAGAGGGTACACGAGAAAGAATTCAGGTTTTTGAAGGTACTGTTTTAAAGAAACAAGGTGGAAGTACAAGAGCTACTTTTACTGTAAGAAAAAATTCTAACGGCATCGGTGTTGAAAAGACATGGCCATTACATTCACCTAATGTTGAGCGTGTAGAGGTTATTCGCCGAGGTAAAGTAAGAAGAGCAAAATTGAATTACCTCAGAGATCGTGTTGGTAAGAGAGCAAAAGTAAAAGAATTAGTAAAATAGTAACCATGAGAGGGACAAGTACAACGCGTATATTGTCCCTTTTATATATCAAGGGTAAACAACAGAGTTTGAGTTAAGCAGTTTCGGACATGAGGGAAGAAAATGGCAGAGTTAGATTTTCGGAAAAAGCACAGAAGACAGACGAAAAGAAAACAGAATAAGAAAAAAAATCTGAGTTTGAAGTTTGATACTGGAAGAGCTAAGACACGCGTCCGAAAGGTAAAGGTAAAAACCGATAGAAAACAGATTCGTAAAATAGTAAATTGGAGTCTGCAGATTGGTCTGACTTGTGCTGTAGCATTTATGCTGGTATGGTTTTTTGGTCAGAGAATCAGCAATGCGGGTGATTCTATGAAACCGGTTCTTCGTAATGGAGATATAATAATGGTAAACAGGCTTGTTTACAATGCCAGTAAGCCCAGAAGAGGAGACATTATAGCATTTAAACCAAACGGAAATGAAAATACCCACTATTCCATAAAGCGGATTGTAGGACTTCCAGGTGAGACCTTACAAATAAAAGAAGGCAGTATATATATTAATGGTGAGAAAATAACAAAACACGTTTTCGTTGAAGAAATCAAAGACGCAGGTATTGCAGATGAAGCTATAACACTGGGAGGCGACGAATACTTTGTTATAGGGGACAACCATGAAGGCAGTGATGATAGCAGAATGGCTGACATTGGCAATGTTAAGAGAAATGAAATATATGGTAAAGCCTGGTTTGTAACCAGTTTTGGTTCTGACTTTGGCTTTGTGAAAAGATAGAGGAGGAAGAAATATGCACTTTCAGTGGTATCCTGGTCACATGACCAAAGCAAAGCGCATGATGCAGGAAAATATTAAACTGATAGATCTTGTTATTGAACTGGTGGATGCAAGAATTCCTATAAGCAGCAGAAATCCTGAGATTGATGAGCTTGGAAAAAACAAGTCCAGATTAATACTTTTAAATAAATCTGATTTGTCAGAAGATAAATGTAATGATGAATGGGCAGATTATTTTAAAGCTAAGGGATATTATGTGGTTAAAGTAAATTCGAAAAAGGGCGGAGGCGTTAAATCTATCCAGGGAATAATTCAAGAAGCCTGTAAGGAAAAAATAGAGAGAGATCGGAAGCGGGGGATTTTAAATCGTCCTGTACGGGCTATGGTAGTGGGGATTCCAAACGTAGGGAAATCTACATTTATTAATGCGCTCGCAGGGAAGGCATGTACAAAAACAGGAAACAAACCTGGGGTGACAAAAGGGAAGCAATGGATTCGTCTGAATAAAAATGTAGAACTTCTGGATACTCCGGGAATACTCTGGCCTAAATTTGAGGATCAGACAGTGGGGCTACGGCTTGCTTTTATTGGTTCTATTAAGGATGAAATCTTAAATGCGGAAGAGCTGGCTATGGAATTGATTGGATTTTTAAAAGAGCATTATCCTCGTATTTTAAGTGAAAAGTATCAAATTCAAGAAGGAGAGGATACTTTTGCATGTCTGCGGGAAATAGCACAAAACAGACATTGCCTGATAAAAGGAAGTGAATTGGATACGCTTAAGGCGTCCAGACTTCTTCTTGATGATTTTAGAAATGGAAGAATCGGGAAAATTACACTTGAATTTCCCAATGATTATGAATAAGATATAAAGAGATACCAGAAAGAAGGTTGGGGAATGAACCAAGAGAGAAGCATTATAAAAGAACTGCTCGGCTGGGTTGTATATATATTAGTTATAATAGGTCTAACATACCTGATTATTACATTTGTCGGCCAGCGCACGCGTGTCAGCGGATCATCTATGGAAACTACGCTGTCAGACGGAGATAATCTGATTGTGGATAAAATTTCATTTCGTTTCAGAGAGCCTAACAGATATGAGATTATCGTATTTCCCTATCAGTATGAAGAAGATACGTATTATATAAAACGCATTATAGGTCTGCCTGGTGAAACTGTTCAGGTACAGAACGGAGAGGTATATATTAACGGACAGAAATTAAATGAAGACTATGGAAATGAGCCAATGCAAGATCCGGGAATCGCAGAAGAGACCATTACACTGGGTGAGGATGAGTATTTTGTTCTGGGAGATAACCGCAACCACAGTGCAGACAGCAGAGATCCCAGTGTAGGTGTACTTCACCGAAAAGATTTGCTGGGAAGAGCCTGGGTTCGCATCTGGCCTTTTGACAAGTTTGGAGTAATAAAACATGAGTAACAGCATTCTAAGTATCAGACATGAGTTTGAACAAGCAAATAAGCAGGAACGATGGAAATTATTTGAAAAATATGCTGATGACCAAAGAAGCGGAGTAATGGCGCTGATTTCTAAATATAGAAAGCAGGAAGAAAAGCTATTAGCAGAACATGCACGTTTGAAGCAGATGTGTAAGTTTGAAGAAAAGTATTGTCAGTACATGTATATTTGTGGTATAGATGAAGTGGGCAGAGGGCCCTTGGCGGGTCCGGTAGTGGCAGGCGCAGTAATTCTGCCAAGAAACTGTGAAATTTTATATATTAATGATTCAAAAAAACTCTCGGCGAAAAAACGTGAGGAACTTTATGATGAAATTATGGAAAAGGCAGTAGCTACCGGAATTGGAATGGCGGGACCGGCAAAAATTGACGAAATTAACATTCTTAACGCTACCTATGCAGCTATGCGTGAAGCCATAAAAGGTCTGGAATCTACTCCCGATCTCTTGTTGAATGATGCGGTAACTATTCCGGAGATAGTTATTCCTCAGGTACCTATAATAAAAGGGGATGCAAAAAGTATTTCTATTGCTGCTGCAAGTATTATTGCAAAAGTAACACGAGACAGATTAATGGTAGAATATGATAAGATTTTACCGGGTTATGGTTTTGCTCAAAATAAAGGATATGGATCGGCTGCTCATATTGAAGCGCTAAAAAGAATGGGGCCAACACCTATTCACCGTTCTACTTTTATTAAAAATTTTATAAGTTGATTTTGTGTTGACAGGTATTATGCCTATAGAAAATTTGTGGTGTTTTCTGGGTTCAGGTTAGGTAAAAAGGGGACAGATAAAGGGGATGGATTTAAGAATAGCAGTGGCATTAAACGCAGTGCATACAGGTCGTGGAGCAAAGAAAAAAACAAAATAACAGAAAGCTTGGTTCAGATTATGAACGAGCAGTAGGGTATTATTTGGAGCAGCAGGGATTTGAGATACTACAGTTGAATTATAGGTGCTTCCTGGGAGAAATTGATATCATTGCTAAAGACGGGCAATATCTAGTGTTTTGCGAGGTTAAGTACAGGGAGAATCAAACGAAAGGCGGTTCTCTGGCAGCTGTAAATAAAAAAAAGCAAAGGAAACTTTATCAGTGCGCATCTCACTATATTATGGTCAATAGTATTAAGGAGACAGCTTGCCGATTTGATGTTATTGGTATAGACCGTAATCGGGTTATGCATATTAAAGATGCATTTCAGGTATCATAACATTATGGGAAGGCAGGGAAGGAGAAATATGAGTTTAGGTCTGCACTACCAAAGTGAAGAAGAGATATTTAGAGAAATTGAGACGGATACTCCATATTTGGAATATCCGTTGTTTCAAAATACCGGGATTGTAAAGCATGGTTTTTCAACCAGGCTTGGAGGAGTCAGCAAAGGGTGCTACTCTTCCTTGAACTTAAGTTTTACCAGAGGCGATAAAAAGGATTGTGTTCAGGAAAACTTTCGGAGGATAGGGGCAGCAATTGGAGTGAAATGTGAAGATATGGTGTTTTCGCAGCAGACCCATACATCTAATGTACTGGCTGTGACAAAGGCAGAAAAAGGTATGGGAATAATACGTCCAAGAAATTATTCCGATGTAGATGGTCTGGTGACAAATGTACCGGGAGTCTGTCTGGTCACTTTTTTTGCTGACTGCGTTCCGCTTTTTTTTGTTGATCCAATAAAGAGGGTAATCGGCTTAAGTCATTCGGGATGGAAAGGGACTGTAGGGAAGATTGGCAGTGTTACTGTTAAAATGATGGTAGAAAAATATGGGTCGGACCCCTCCCATATTCTTGCTGCTGTTGGTCCATCAATTTGTCAGGAATGCTATGAGGTAAGTGAGGATGTGATTGAACAATTCAGGAACTCTTTTGAGGAAAAATATTGGAATGAGTTGTTTTATAAAAAATGTAATGACAGATATCAGCTAAATTTATGGAGAGCAAATACGATTATTTTTCGCGAAGCGGGAATACTTTCTTCAAATATTGCAGTAACTAATTTATGTACCCACTGCAATAATGATCTTTTATATTCTCACAGAAAAACAGGCGATAAAAGAGGAAATCTTTGTGGGTTTCTTGCCTTAAAGGAAAATACAGAACCTTAGTTTTTATTCAAGAGAGGAAATGGCAATATGTTTTTAATCGCATCAGATTTTAAATCTGCAGAAGAAGTAACTTCAGAAGTGACAAATGAAGTAAACCGAGTTACACAGTATTTTCAGGATCATCTTCCAGATATTATTAATTTTGGAATAAGGGTGGTCCTGGCGTTTATTTTCTTTTTTGTAGGGCGGATTCTTATTCGTTGGATACAAAAACTTGTCAAACACTCGTTGCAGAGAACAAATGTGGATCAGGGTGTCACACAATTTATTGATTCCCTTCTTAAATTCAGCTTGTATGCGCTTCTTGTTTTTACTATTGCCACAAAACTTGGAGTAGAGTCGTCATCAGTAGCGGCATTGATCGCCTCGGCCGGAGTGGCAATTGGTCTGGCACTTCAGGGAAGTCTGTCTAATTTTGCCGGAGGAGTTTTGATCCTGCTTCTTAAACCATTTGTTGTTGGTGATTATATCATTGAGAACAGTGGAAAGAATGAAGGTACAGTAAAGGAAATACAGGTATTTTATACCAAACTCTCTACAGTAGATAATAAGACCATTGTGATTCCCAATGGTATACTTGCAAATAGCAGCATTACCAATGTTACAGAGCGTCCTGAAAGACAATTGGATTTAAAGGTTGGTATTTCTTACCAAGCAGATTTAAAAAAGGCAAAGATGCTGATTCAGAACCTATTTATGCAGGATCAGACTGTTTTGCAGGATGAGGACATTACGGTGTTTGTAGATTCCCTGGGAGAGAGCGCAGTGGTGCTTGGAGCAAGGGCATGGGTAAAGACAGAAGAGTATTGGAGTGCAAGATGCAGGCTTCTGGAAGAAATTAAACTGATATTTGATAAGGAGAATATAGAAATCCCGTATAATCAGCTGACAGTGCATATGGAACAAAGCAAAAACAGCTAGAAGGAGAAATATGGAGATAAATCAAATAAAGGAAGATTTAGCTGCGTTGGAGGCCAATGCAGAGTTTTGGGATAACTGTATGGGAGACAAATCTAATCAATTTCATCTGGAGTGAAAATATATGAATTTAATCAGCAATATAATTTTAAATGTATATTCTATTATGATAATAATTGTTATTTACGCTCAGGCATTGAAATCTCTGAAGAAAGATAATCTCCAGGACAAGTTGTTTATAATGATGCTGAGTATTACTATTTTAATGTTGATTATTGATATATTCAGTAGATTTGATGGTTTAGGTTCTCCGGCATATTCTCTGTTGAACCATTTGGGAAACTTTCTGATTTTTTTGCTGAATCCTATATTGCCATCTGTTTGGGTGGTATATGTTTATTTACATACATTTCGCAGTAAACGCAAAATCAAAAAATTAATTTGTTTTTTGTGTATTGTAAATGTAATAAATATATTGTCTTTGATAGGTTCACAGTTTTTTAACTGGTTCTATTTTATTGACTCTCAGAACATATATCACAGGGGTAAATATTTTTTTCTGCCTGTGCTGATTACATATATGCTAATTCTCATTTCTTTTGTTATTACATTAAGGAACAGAAAAAATCTGGAAAGGAAAAGTTTTTTCTCACTCCTCTTTTTTGTGATTCCACCTGTCATCAGTATTATCTTACAGGTGGCTTTTTATGGTATCTCCATTATACTAAATAGTATTGTGCTATCTTTGCTTGTTGCCTTCTTGAACCTTCAAAATCAGGATATTAATACAGATTATCTGACAAAGGTGAATAACAGAAAAAAACTTGATGGATACTTAGAAAAGAAGATTAATAACAGTACTTTCGAAAAAAGCTTTTCAGCCATTTTGATTGACATTAATGATTTTAAGTATATTAATGATACATTTGGACATTGTACAGGAGATCTAGCACTCTCAGCAGCAGCAGAACTGTTGAAAAATTCGATTAGAGAGAAGGATTTTATTGCTCGTTTCGGTGGGGACGAATTTTGTCTGGTTCTGGATGCATCAACAACACATGATTTAGAGGCTGTGGTGTCCCGAATAAAAAGACAGCTTAAGCTGTACAACGAATCGGGTAATCATATTTATTCACTTGGATTTAGCATGGGATATGCTGTGTATCCGTATCATTTACATTTAAGTCCAAAAGAGTATTTGAAGCAGATCGACCTTTTGATGTACGAGGATAAAAAAAAGTATAAAAGTGTACAATAAGGTTAATTCTGTGTCGGTTTTGTTACCGAATTTAAGTATAATAAAAAGATAGATAAGGCAAAAAGATTAGTCATGGCTTAATTAACATTAAGGTTGTGAAAATGTTACGGTTATGGTAGTTTTTATAAACATTTTAATTGTATTCAGGGCATAAGTAAAAAATAAAGATAAATCTAGGATTTTCAGTGACTATCATAAATAATAGCTGCGATACGGCGGAGAATGAGTATCATGATATTAAAAGACTGTTTACATTATTCCTGACACAGAGCATAAAAGTAAAATTAATTTTGCAAGGAGGACAACGAACATGTCTTTAAAGGAATCACAGTTGTTTATGGATAGATTTCGAAATTCACAGGTACCATGTTGTTTGCTTGACCCCGTGGCAGGATGTATTGAGGAGGCAAGTAAAGCGGCAAGTGAGCTTTGCGGATATTCACAGGAGTTACTTCGGGGAATGAACATCAGTAAGCTTATAGAACATGAAAAAGAAAATATTAAGCAAATGATTCAGCTATGCCTTATAAAAGAAGAGCATAAATTTACTGTAGTTTACCGTACAAGTACAGGAGAATTGAGGGAGATGGATATACAATCTCTGGTACTGGATAAAAACGAATGTCCCCGTCTGTTTTTTTTAATGAAGGATATTACAGAGAACAAACTAAATCTGCAAAAACTAAAAGAAAGTCAGGATAAATTTCAACTTTTATTGTGCGATATACCATCTATTTCTGTGCAGGGATATAAAATGGATGGCACTACTTTTTATTGGAATACGGCTTCAGAAATACTTTATGGTTATACCCGGGAAGAGGCAATAGGGAAAAACATCTTAGATTTAATTATCCCATCGGAAATGACTGCACAGGTAAAGGAGTCTATTATACGGATGGTGGAACAGGGGGTACCTGAACCGCCAGCAGAACTACAGCTTATGCGAAAGGATGGTTCTTTAGTAGATGTGTTTTCCAGTCATGCTCTTCTTCAGCTGACAAATGAAGAACCGGAGCTTTTCTGTATAGATATTGATATTTCGGAACAAAAAATTGCAAGACAGCTTCGTCTTGCGGCTAGTGTTTTACCAATGCGGTTGAGCCGATTTTGATTACTGATCCTGATGCAAAAATAATTAATGCAAATGCGGCCTTTACCGACTCTTTTGGATACCAACTTGAAGAACTTCTGGGGCGTAACCCTAATATTCTCCAGTCAGGTATGCAAGACCGGAAACACTATACGTCAATGTGGGAAAATTTACTTTTGCATGAGACCTGGTCGGGAGAAATATATAATAAGAAAAAAAATGGTGAAATTATTCTTGTGCTGGTCAGAATTAACACAGTTAGAGATTCTAAAGGGAAAATTGTAAACTACATGGGTTTTTTTACAGATTTGACTTTTTTGCAGAGACATGAAGCCGAACTGGAAAAGGCGGCTTATTACGATTCGCTAACTGGTTTACCAAACCGAAATCTTTTATATAATCATTTAAAAATCAATGTCACTCGACATCGTGTGGGTCATGAAGAAATGGCATTGGTTTATGTGGATCTGGATGGATTCAAGCGTATTAATGATTCTTTGGGTCATGCAGCAGGGGATGAATTCTTAAGAAAAATATCCTGTATTATGCAGAAACAGCTAAGGAAAGGCGATACTCTGGCCAGACTAGGTGGAGATGAGTTTGTAGCTGTTCTCGATAGAATAAGCTCTAGAACAGCTTGTATAGCTGTTGTAGAGAGAATTCTTGAAGCAGCAAGAGCGCCTGTTACTATTGGGGAAAATACGGTAAGTGTATCAGCGAGTATTGGCGTGGCGCTATGTCCTTCAGATTCAGAGGAGCCTGATAGTTTGCTCCGTATGGCAGATAATGCCATGTATCATTCAAAAAACAGCGGAAAAAACAAATATCTTTTCTATAGTGAAATGAATATAGAATGAATCCAGAATCTGATATGGTTCTGGATTTTTTGACTTTAATAGCACAAAAAAATATATACAACATATATTAACAAAGGGGTGATGCAATGTCTATGACTATGGTGGATAAACTAAACGGAGTGCCAAGTGCTTATGCTGAGATAAAAGGATCGGAGAGCTATCCTGATATACAGGGAATGGTATATTTCTTTGAGATGAATGGAGGAAGTATTGTTGTAGCAGAAATTTATGGATTACCGGATGAAGGAATGGGAAGCACAGGCGAATTTTTCGGATTTCATATTCATGAGGGCCGAACGTGTACTGGAAATGAGGGTGGAGCATTTTCAGATACATTGATACATTTTAGTCCGGAGTATGCTGAACATCCTTATCATTTAGGCGATTTACCAGTACTTCTTTCATCTAATGGTACAGCGTGGTCAGCCGTATATACAGGACGGTTTTATCCGGAACAGGTAATTGGAAGGACGGTTGTTATACACGGCCATCCCGACGATTATCAGAGTCAGCCCTTTGGCCATGCAGGAGAAAAAATGGCCTGCGGTGAAATCAAAGATTGGAGAAACCGATTTAGTGTTAACCTGTTAGGTGAATAAATAGTTGGGAATTTATGTACAGGACTAAGGATTGCAACAAAGCAGACTTTGGGCATTCATTTTAATTTTCCAAAAAGGGGAGCCAAATATACCATGGGCTCCTTTATTTTATTTCTTTAGCTTTAATTTGCAATACGATATGTAAATTATTTGCAATATAATATTGAAAAAAATTATCAATAGGTGTACATTTAATATATTTAGAAGAGAAAGGAGATGATACATATGAGCGAACCTAAAGTAGCACAAAAATTTCCTTATGTGGTTGACGTAGAAGAAGAAAAAACATATTACTGGTGTGCCTGTGGAAGAAGTGGAAGCCAGCCTTTCTGTGATGGTTCACATAAAGGAACTGAGTTTTCACCATTGCCGTTCACTGCAGAAAAAACAGAAACTGTTCATTTATGTGGATGTAAACATACGAAAAATCCACCGTTTTGTGACGGTTCTCACAATGCATTATAATTTAGTGGTAATAAAGGAGACTGTGAACCAGTCTCCAGTGCGAATAGGCGTCATAGTATAATTAATACTCCAATTCATTTAAATGATCAGCTATATGCATTGCGAAATAAGTGCCATAATCCTCTTTGGTCAAATTGCCAAACAGTAAATGTGGTTTCAAAGTTCCATGAAATGACTCGAATTTTCGGATTGTTTTCATCAATTCATCAATACTTTCTTCTTTACTAAGCGTAGTGTCAATTGGATTACTACCCGGAACATGGGCAGTAAGATCGTGCTTCATAAACCCCTGTCTTAAAAATTTTTTTATAGCAAGTTTACCGATAGTTACTCTGATGAGTAGTGGTTTCATTTTAGGATAACCAGTCATAGAATATTGTATAGTTTGTGCACAGTGAAGACATATTTCACTGATATTCCAATTTTTCCATTTTACTTCCTGCGCAGATTTTAATTTGTGAAGTTCTTTTTTTGCATCATTTAGCGTAGATAATTGTATTCTTTTCATTTTATGAACACCTCTTTTAGTTTCCGGTAAATTAGTTTATATGTAGATTGTTTTTATCAATAATTGAAGTATATTGACTTTTCCGCTATTTGTCAATATAGTTTAAACGAAGACAAAAATTAAGTGATAATTGTGTTTTTGATTTTTTATCTTTGTTGCAAAAACAACATAACCAGAGGTATAATACTAGAAGTAAAATTACGTTGATCATGAATTCGATAAAGAGGTGGTGAGACACTTTGTGTTTAAACAAAAAGAGAAAAAATGAAGTTTGTCTTCATACAGGGCCGGCAACATAAAGCGATGCCTGTATGAAGTAGAATAGTCGCTTGATTTTGCTGGCTTTGTAACTTGATACTACTTATCAAGGAGGAAGTCTGCATGAAATATCAAAAAGCTAATTTAATTCTTCCCCCTCATTTGGTTGCTGAATTGCAGGAGTATTTACAAGGAGAATATTTATACGTTCCTGCAAAAAAAGAACAACGAAGGAGCTGGGGAGAATGTTCAGGATATCGAGAAGAGATAAAAGAAAGAAATAGAACAATTGTGCTGGAATATAACCAGGGCTTATCCATTGAAAATCTTGCCCTTAAATATTCACTTTCTGTTTTCTCAATACGCAAAATTATATATCAGAAATAATATTCAGGGGAGCTGTCTTTGGCAGCACCCTTGTTTTTATAGAAAACAATACAGAAGTATTTATTATATTGAGATTTGAAAAGTTGTTTGCTACAGTTTATTTATACAGGATATTAGCGTAAAGGAGAAAGAAAATGGAAAATACAATGAATGTATTGTCTGGTTTTTCTGAAATAGATATTACACCAGAGAAATTTGAGGATTGTGAATTAATAGGGTTCAATAGGCGAGACAGTACTGCAAGGGGGATATTACATCCCTTGAAGGCGCAGGTACTGCTTTTTCAGTCAAAAACACAAATATATTGTTTGATTGCAGTTGACAGTATAGGGTTTTCTACAGGATTAACAAATGTTATGAGATGTAGTGTTTCAAATCAGTTGAATACCAAAAAAGAGAATATTATGGTATGTTTCTCACACACTCACTCAGCGCCAGATGCAGCGGCTAATAATTCTGCATATTTTAAGTATGCTCTTCAAAAGATAGTATGTGCAGCAGGTGAAGCCCAAAGTAATATGTTTCCTATTAGTGCAGCCTGGGGAATTGCAGAAAATCCTATTGGCATTAATAGGCGTAAAGATGCTGTTGTTATGGATAAGCGTCTTGGAATTTTGAAAATAAATGATGCCGTTTCAAATAAAACGAAATTAATTTTACTCCGTATAACGGCTCATGCAAATGTTTTGACCAGTGATAATTTTTTTATTTCTGCGGATTACTTTGGCCTTACCAGAGATCTTCTAGAAAAAAAATATAAATGTAAGGTCATCATGACTCAGGGAGCTTCAGGGAATGTAAAGTCAATGTATCGTCAGAAAAACGCTGATTTCTTGGAAGAACATCCTTTAGAAGCTTTAAATGTTCCGATAAATTTACAAACGAAGAGGGGGGATTTTGAGGAAAGTATAATAGCATTAGAAAGAAATGCTGATGAAATATATAAAGCGGTAAATTCTGTAATAAATAAGATATATCCATCCCCTATATACAGACTCAATGTGAAGTCTGAAATTTCCACTTTTTTTGCCGATGTACCCTCAAATAAGCGAGCACTGAAAATTGTTTCAGAAGCTGCAACTGCAGGTATTGATGGTACAGAATGGCTAGAAGAGGTAAAAAGACTGAATGAAAAAAACATAAAAACGCAGGAAGCTAAAAAGGAGTTACAGTTTCTTTGTGTTAATGATGGTTGTTTGTGTGGAATTGCTGATGAACCGATGTGTGAGATAGCGCTTGATGTACAAGAAAAAGTAAAGAATAATTTTGTTTTTTTTGGCGGATATACCAATGGCTACGAAGGATATTTGTCCACTGCAAGTGAGTATGACAAAGGAGGATATGAGGTTTTGTGGTCAAATTTAATTTATTATAAATATTATAATAGGGTTATGCCGCTGAATCGCGATTCTTCAGATAGCCTGGTCAATATAATAGCAAGAATATGGAAGTCTATAGTAGACTAAGCGGAAATGGAAAGGCAGCAAATCAAACTGCTATTTAATCACGCTCACAGCAGTTTGATTGATGTACGAGTATGGTTTCCAGAGTATCTCCAAGTTGATTAAAGATAGCCGCCATAAGTTCAAGCTCTTCTGTAGAACAATTTTTGGACATAAGACAAGCTATAGATGACACATAAGTAACGAGCTCACAAGAATTCATAATCAGCACCTCCTGTATAGATTATGCAGGAACGTTCTAAGGCGTGATTAATTGCTGAATATAGTAGTTAATGAAAATAGAAGGCTTACGCCTCCTACTCACCTCCGGGTCCATCTTTTCTCGGGCGTTCTGACTCCGGCAATCTTTTTGCCGGTTTGGCAGAATCTGAATGGCAATCAGATGTATCTTTGCATTGTGGAAAATTTTCGTTATTTGGGGGAGAAAAAGAGGTTGTTGACTTTTCTTTCATGATTTATACTCCTTGTAAAGTAAGTAATTATTTTTATTTGTATAGTGAATTAGTTTGTCCAGTGTTTGTAAATATATGTGGGTAAAATAAAAAAGAGCGCATATAATATAGTAAAATTACATAAATGGTGACTAAATGGAAACTGAGATTTATTCTATATCCTTATTTGGACTTAATCCTCATTATTATACAAATTCTACGATAGGTAGTGTATGGGATGTAGCAGCAGCCAAAGTATTTGAGGAAACAGGTATTAATGTTACGGGAGAAGTTCATGATAGAATTTATGTTGATCAAGAAGATAAAGAACTTAATGGTACTACTATTTTTATGATTCAGAGCGATAGAATCCCTAATGAAATTTCAACAAAGGAAAAATATTGGAGTGCCTATAAAGCGGTAGTAGAAGAAGTGAGAAAAAAACTTGATAATCCTAGAATGAATTTATCAATTATGAATATCGTGTTAACATTCTTCGAAAAATTTTGAACTAAAATAAGTGTTTAATAAGATTTTCTCACTTAAAGTCCAGTTGAGCTGCTAGGATTTAAGTGAGATTTTTTTTGTTAGATGGAAAAAACCAACATACATATTTATTCATAAAAAATTCTTTGCATATTAGAGAAAAAGGAAACTGGGGATGAAAAAGGCTTAATGTAGTTTCTAAACTTAAAGTTATGGGGAGAGATAAGATGAAATTAAACCCGAAATAAGTACATATATCATTCATATGTGTAGCTATTTTATGGGCTGTGATAACAGATGCGTGGGGATATTCTGCATTGTTGTTTGGCAATCTGGAAAATAAATGAGGGGGCTATAGGGCTTTTTTAGAATAGGAGTAATCCGTGTACAGACGCCCATGTCGTTGTTAATTGAGATGTTGCCGAAACTAAGGAGCCGTGAAAAGTGTATTACTTTAAAATGGAGGCTCCTTATGTAACATAAATAGGCCAGAACGAAAGCGAGTCACTAGATTATATAAGGGACTTTTCCAACATTAAAGTACCAATTAGGTGCAACCTCTTTTTTGGCAGGAACAGCTCTATAACCTGCCTTAACCATGGCTTCCATAAAGCATTGAGATGTAATCTGGTTTTCCATTTCATCTCCTATTAATTTATTGAAGCGTACGTTAAGACCATAGGCGGTCTGTTGATAGTTAATGCTGGGAATCATCTTGTAGTAAAAAACGATGTGATCTATCAAGTTGTCCTGATCAGGAATAGATAAGTCGTGAAAATGATTAGTTTTTATCATTTAATATCTCCTTTCTTCTATAGTTAAATCGGGCGTAAGCCCATACATAAATTATATGATTAAAATCAAATTATATGACAAAATAAATTACAATTTAAATAAAGAGAAAACGCCTTGGAATGAACCAAGACGTTTAACCTATATCCTTTATAGGAAAATAAAATTCAGGTATTCCAGTAGAATATGGAGCAATATCATATTGCTGGTAATAAATAACACCTTTGCATGGTTTTAAATAAAAATTATTTGCATTGAAATTGTCTCGTAATAAGGTACTATAATCCTCAAAATAAATACCTGGATTTTCAATTAATCTATCAGTTATTTGTTGTTCTATTGAATTTTGCAGAGCGAGTAATGAATCGGTATTAAGTGGATAGATATCATTAAGCTCTAATAAAGTACAGGTCCTAAAGTCCCATGTATTTGATGTGCGAATTGTATTGCCATGTGCCCCTCCCGTATAACTGTAAGTATCCATGTAAAGACTTATTACGCAGCAGTTATTATATGTCACAGTAAAATCAACGATAAATTCATAATTATTGAATGGTACATTATCTGTATTTTGTGCATTTTCTTGAGCCATCTGAAATAGCACTGTACGACAGTATTCTTCACTTTGTTTTGCATCGTTAAAGTATAAAGAGTTTACTTCATCTTGGAATGAAGAAGAGCAAGTGGAGACAATGTGAGGATAGTAAATTTTATAAGTTAGTACAGGTATATTGGCATAACACATAGTATCCTTTAAGGATTTGCGACAAACACTTAACATGATAACACCTTAGAGTAGCTTTTATTTAATATATGCGTAAGTGGAAGAAATGATATGCATTTTAAATTTACTATTAAGGATTCGTTTACAATAATGGCTGATCAATGCTCTGCTATAATGAGGGGAAACAGTATTTTCCTTTCTTATAAATCTTTAATTTTCATTCGGTCAAGCTCGTTTTTCTCGTGCTTTCTAGATTTCATTCTGCCAATTAGCCACGTTAAGATAAAAGCAAGAATACAACCTATGCCTGTACCAACATATTCTAAAGTTTTATTTATATAACTCATTGAGACAAATAGTAGTAAAAAAATGATTGGGGTAATTGATCCTAACAAATACTTCTTTTTTAACCCCAGATTAAATTGTAGTGATATGATAAATACAGTAATCAATAATACCAAAATTGTTTTCATATTTATTTACCTTTCTCTTGTTTATATTTTTCTATAATTATTTTTGCAGTTTCCAGATCAAGGCGTGAATCAACGGCCAGTCCTTTGATAAATGTTTGAAATGGTTCTTCTTCTTGCTGACCAATTAAATTGATTTTTTGAATTAATCTATCTAACCGCAGCCGTACAGTTGGATATGAAACGCCATACAGTTTGGCGATTTCTTTTAGTGAACCTGAGAGCAATACAAAATTACGAAGAAATGACAGCTCATCTTGTTCTAATGAAAGAATCCAAGTCGGAATTTTATTTATATCCAAAACTCCTTACCTCCTCAATAATTTAATAAAATTAATTATAACATGAATAATATTAAAGTCAATGTAAAAATATTATAAATTATATTTCGCGTTGATAGTGATTCTTATAGAAAAATTTTATGATATTTAACATAATTCTTCTATACGATATAAAATCTATGTTTTAGTTGACTTAGAGAGATTGAGGTGTCTATTGTAAATGGAAATTGCAAATTTTCGTACGAATACACTAAAAACGTTTTTCATACTGAAATTAATGTCCAATTATATATAAATGTGTTGTGATTAGTGTAAAGAAATAGAAAAGTAGCAGAGCAAGCACTTTATAGTGAACTTTCCTATGTTTTGGATATGCCAGTAAAAACGGTAAAGCGATTAATCTTGGAGGCAGAAATAAAGAATAATTAAATAGACTTATTATAGTATATGTGCTGTGAATCAAAGCCCGTATAAATAATGGATTTTTTTAATTAAGATGTATTAATAAACAGGGAGAAAACAATATGAATTATTATAAAATAGTAAGAACAGATTAAGGTTACTTATAGTATAATCGTATCAAATTTTCCTTTTCTACAATAAATACATCCTTTTCATAAATACGTATAACACCCGTAGATCCTTTTAAAAATGTACCTATTGGGAGAAGCTGAGATAGTGACATGGGAAATAAAAGAAAATTTCCACGATCGTCAGCATTAGAAAAACCTTTAATAACTTTTGAACTTTCTGAGCCGCTAAGCAGTGTGTAAAAACAATATTTGATAGTATGTGCCTCCTTTTTGAATTTAACAAGGGGTGCTAAGCATCCCTTGTTTTTACATTGTGATAGATCTAAATTATGCAACACACACATTAACAGCTTGCAATCCACGATTACCATTTGTTGTGTCAAATGTTACTGACTGACCATCTTCTAATGTTTTAAATCCATCCATTGCAAGACCTGAAAAATGTACAAATATATCTTCTCCACTTGCGTCATCTGTGATAAATCCAAATCCCTTTTGTCCGTTAAACCATTTTACTGTACCTTTATTCATGAAAGATACCTCCTAATTTTATTATATCTTATTAAAATAAAAAAATCGCATATCTTTTGTAAATCATCAATGAAATAATGACTTACAAAAAATATGCGAAATCAAGACTTTATTTAAAATACTTTTTTAGTGTATCATCCCATCGCATGAATGTCAAGTGGTGTATTGAAAGGCGGTGAGAGATTGTTTTAAAAAAGCTGAAAATCGGATTTGAACCGACGACCCCTTCATTACGAGTGAAGTGCTCTACCAACTGAGCTATTTCAGCCTAAGGTTCGCGACACGAACCTTAGTTATTATATCTCCTTTTACATAAAAATTCAACAGTTTTTTATTCTGTAAAGTGATGAAATAAAATTAATGTTAAAATGTTATTACAATAAACGGAAAACTTGCTCGACAGTGTCAATCATATTAGCTCTTGCATTTTCAGGTTTCATCGCTTCTTCTAATGTTGTAACTCCACGAACTATAGGAAAAAAAGCATCTATTCCAGCTTGGTTACAGGCAATGGCACCTTTTGTCACTCCGCCTGCAAAGGCAAGAACTTTAATGTTATACTTTTTGGCAAGAGCAGCCACACCTACAGGTGCCTTTCCCATGGCGGTCTGATGATCAAGGCGTCCTTCTCCTGTTACTACATAATCTGCATCTTTTATAACAGATTCAAGATTTACTGCATTCAAGATTAGTTCAATTCCAGGAGTTAGCTTGGCGCCCAGATAGCTTAAAAAAGCAAACCCCAATCCTCCGGCAGCACCGGCACCATCAGACTGTGCAAAACTATTTCCCAAATGACTGGAGGTGATCTGAGAAAAATGAAGCATATCCTTGTCGAGTATTGCCTTCATCTGTTCCGTTACACCTTTTTGAGGACCGTATATGTAAGTGGCTCCATTCTTGCCGCAGAGTGGATTATTTACGTCGCATGCTACCTGAAAAGTACATTCCTTCAGCAGAGCATGCACGTGGTCAGTGTGAATGGAAGTTATCTTACCAAGAGCCTGAGCGCCTTGCCCCACATTCTGTGAATATTTGTCTAAAAATACATAGCCTAATGCCTGAAGCATTCCAATTCCACCATCGTTAGTTGCACTTCCTCCGATGCCAATAATGAAATTTCGACATCCTTTTTCAATAGCATTAATAATTAGTTCACCTACACCGTATGTCGTAGCAGTCATAGGGTTTTTTTCTTCTTCAGATACAAGAACAATTCCTGAAGCTGATGCCATCTCAATTATAGCTGTATTTGTATTTTTCATGTATCCGTAATATGCTTTCACAGGTTTGCCAAGCGGTCCGGTGACGGTAACACAGATGCGCTCCCCGCCCATACCTTCTATCAAAGCATCGGTTGTACCTTCTCCGCCGTCTGCCAGCGGTCTGACAATCACTTCTGCATCGGGATGAGCAAGCAGTATACCTTCGCATACAGCATTACCGGCTTCCATAGAACTTAAGCTTCCTTTTAGTGAATCTACAGCAACAATAACTTTCATAATATATCCTCCAGTTTTAGCAGATTATTTTAGTTTATACAGTTTGTAAATAGACAAAAGTATTTATTTTTATTATAGCAGATTACATCATATTATATATGGTATGAATAACGAAATAAAACATAGAAAAAAAGAAAAAATGTTATATGAACCAAATGCAATAAACAAACCTCTATAACCCAAATTTGCATAACAGAGCAAACTGAAGTAGAAATGCATCTTGAAATACGCGGGGATTCAGACCCGTTTTTTCAGTTATTTTATCAAGCTGGTATTGTAAAGTGTTTTTGTGGATAAATAGTTTTTCGGCAGTGTATTTTAAAGATAAATTATTTGTAAAATATATATTCAAAAGATGAAATTCCTTTTTGTTTAAAGCCTTTAAAATGTGATCGCAGTAAAGTTTCTGGATGTTTTTAGGCAAACTCTCCAAAACGTATTCCAGAGAAATATCTTCAATATTACAAAAGGTATATTTAAGTTGCTCAGCATGTCTTTGCGCAATCAATGAACTATGATATGACTGATTTAACTGGAAGAGTGAACCAAAGGGTCCCATACCGGCAAATAACGTTTCTTTATATTTACTGCTGAATTCTTTGGGAGAAAACAGTGAAAATGTCTCTTTGTCGATGATAACTACCCATTCATTGGGATAGATATAAGCAGAAAGGCGGCATCCAAGTTCAGAAAAGTAAAAACGCAAAGATTGCTCTAATGAATTATCCTGCATTTTCATAGATAATACAGCGTAGTCCTTAGATTGATCTATATTATATTTTTTAAGCAGAAAGTCTAGTTGCTTTAGATTTTGTGTATGGTCATAAATCAGAGAAGTTATCAAATAATGCAGAGAGCGGTTCTCTGATAGCAGCTCTTCATTGAGGAGCTGTTCTTTTAAAAAGACCTCAGTTATTTTAGTGATCAAAAAGCCAAACTGTGCCAGCTTTGAAGGGTCGCCCGTAATGCCTATTGAGGCTATTGGGACACCTTCTAGAAAAATCGGATAATTAATTCCATTTTTGGCTCCCTGAAAAACATGTTGTTTATCTACATATACAGGCTTTTGGTTTTCTACTGCTGCATATCCTGCTTCATGAAAGGTGCCCACTCGATTTTTGTCTGTACTTCCAATAATAAATCCTGAAGCGTCAATTAAATTAATATCATTTCCTACAACTTCATATACAGCTTTAACGATTTGTTCTGCTATTTGTTTAGAAAGTTCCATATTTTGTCTCCCCTTAAAAGTTCCATTGTATATGGTTAGTATAACATAAAATTGTTATGCATACCATGAAACGAAGGTGTATTTACTGTAAATGTTAGATGAACTCTGTCAGGGTGTCGTTTATGAATTGACAAAAAATAGTGATAATTGTAAACTGATAAAAAACAAAGTAATGTAATATAAATCATACAGAAAAAGAAAAGAGAAGAGGATAAAATGAAAAAAATAGGGTTTATTGGGATTGGAATTATGGGGAAATCTATGGTACGAAATTTAATGAAGGCAGGATATGAATTGCATATTTATGCCAGAAACAGATCTAAGGCAGAAGAGGTGATTTCAGAAGGCGCAGTTTTTCATGAAAGCATCAAATCCTGTGTATCAGAATGTGAAGCTGTAATTACAATTGTTGGATATCCAAGAGATGTGGAAGAAGTATATTTTGATTCGGATAATATATTGGACAGTGCAAAGAAGGGGACATATCTGATTGATATGACAACAAGCAGTCCACAGATAGCAGAGAAAATATATAAAGAAGGAAAGAAAAGAGGCTTTTATGTGTTGGATGCTCCCGTGACAGGGGGAGATACAGGCGCGAGAGAAGGCACATTATCTATTCTTGCCGGAGGTGATGAAACTGATTATAAAGCATGCATCCCGCTGTTTAAGGCAATGGGGACGAATATAAACTATCAAGGGAAAGCGGGGAGCGGTCAGCACTGTAAGCTGGCAAATCAGATTATGATTGCGGGGACACTTTCTGGTATTTGTGAGGCTCTGACATATGCACGTGCAAAAGGGCTGAATCTGGAAACTGTTTTAAAATCTGTTTCTACAGGTGCTGCGGGAAGTAAGCAGCTGGACGCTTTTGGCACAAAGATTTTATCTGATGACTATGCTCCTGGATTTTTTATGAAGCATTTCATTAAAGATATGAAATTAGCTTTAATTGAGTCTAACGTTAGCGAATTGAATTTAGATGTACTAAGTCAAGTGCTGGCTAATTATGAAGAACTGGAAGCTGAGGGATATGGAGATTTGGGGACGCAGGCTTTAATAAAATATTATACTTCTGATATGCATTAGTGCATAAATGGAGTTGATAGGAAATCAGGGTTGACAATAAGAAAAAACTCTCGTATCATTGTATTATCCGCGTAGTACAATGACACGGGAGTTTATTTAACAGGAGGATATTATGCTGGAGATACAGGAATTAAGCAAATCATATGGAAAGCACTTGGCAGTTGATCAAGTCAGTTTTTTTATACCGGATGGAAAAGTAGGGATTTTATTGGGACCAAATGGAGCGGGAAAATCTACGATTATAAAATGTATAGCAGGTCTTTTAAGATATACAGGCAGGATAGGGATTCAGGGAATGGGAGCAAAAAAGCTGGAAGCAAAGAAAATATTTGCTTACGTTCCGGAAATGCCAGCTATGTTTGAAGCACTTACGGTAAGAGAGCACATTGAATATGTGCGAAAAGCCTATGACAGTTCAATAACAGACGATAAGATAGAAGCACTTCTTAAGCGATTTGATCTAGAAGATAAACAGGATAAGCTGGGAGATGAATTATCAAAAGGAATGATGCAGAAAGTGAGTATCTGTTGTGCACTTGCCATTTGCCCTAAAGTAATTCTTTTGGATGAACCTATGATCGGATTAGACCCAAAAGCAATCAAAGAGTTAAAAGAGATTGTTTTGGAACTTAAAGAGAGCGGAGTGACCGTATTAATTAGTACACATATGCTGGATATGGTGAAGGAACTGTGGGATGTTATGTTTGTTATGGAAAAAAGTCATATAATTGGATCCTACCGTAAGGATGAAGTTGGAGAGAAGGATTTAGATGACTTGTTTTTTGAAATGACAGAGGGCAGAACCGCAGATGGTGAACAATCATGAAAGCATTACTGTATCTCACGAGAAGAAGTTTCATCAATAGTTTGAAAAAGGCCATAAGAAAACCACTTTCTCTGATTATTATTATCGGATGTGTAATATATGGCGGATTTGTGCTGGTGTCATTAGGTCAATTGATTAAAATGATAGACTTTGGAACGCCTAAAGGGCTTCTAGCCATTGCTACGGTTTGGACACTGTATATATTTCTGGGGAATTTTGCCAGTTATTCATCGAGAAAAGGAGTGATTTTTCGTCCGGCTCATGCTCACTTTGTGTTTCCGGCACCGATTAGCCCGAAGATAGTATTGATACACAGTGCATGGATGAATTATCTTCTGTCCTTGATTATTGGCATAATTTTCTTCATCGCAGGGGTAACTATATTTCATGTATCCGTATGGAAAATGGTGCTGTTTTTTCTGCTGGGGTGTGTTCTGGAGCTGATCCTGGAAATAAGCATTATGGTTTACCTTTATACCAATGATAGGATTCCTTCGGCGGTGATGAAATGGATTGGCAGGGGCATAAAACTATTTCTGGTCGGCACAGCTTTGTTTATTGTTCTTTACTTCAGAAAATATGGTGTTTCCCTTGAATCTGCATTTACTTTTATTGATTGGCCCGGTCTTCAGATGATCCCGGTAGTAGGGTGGAATATTTCATTGTATCATCTGATACTTTTAGGGCCGTCAACACTAAATCTTGTGTGTACCGGATTATATCTTCTCACGGTATTGATAATGATCATTGTTGTATGCCGTATGAAATGTGAGGGGGGATATTTTGAAGACGCAGCTAAGTTTGCAGACAGCTATGCAGAAATGAAACAGCGCAAGAAAAGCGGCGAGATGGTAATGGGAATTGAAAAGAAAAAAAGAAAGTTCCGTCAGGTGAATGAAAGTTTCAAGGTAACAGGTTCAAGAGCAATTTTCTACAGACAGTTGCTGGAGTATAAAAAGGAGAAATACTTTATTTTTTCAAAAATGACATTGCTATCTCTGGGCATTGCAGTTCTATTTGCCTTTATTATGAAGAACAATGCTCTTGAGTCTAGTTCCCCTCAATTATATCTTCTGGGTATAATTGGGTATATGACACTTATTATGACTGGTTATATGGGAAAGTGGGAGAGTGAATTAAAAAGCCCGTATTTGTTTCTTATACCAGACAGTCCGGTAAAAAAACTCTGGTATGCCACCCTAATGGAGCACATAAAGGCATTTGGGGATGGCTGTGTGATGTGTATTATTCTCGGAGTTGTATGGAAAATAAATCCGCTTCAAGTGATAATGGGAATAATGATTTATACAGTACTGCAGGCGAACCGGATGTATACGAAAGTTGTGGCTCAATGTCTGCTTGGAGACACTCTTGGCAAAACGGGACAGGACATAGTCAGAACACTAATCCAGATGACCCTGTTGGGATTGGGAGTAGCAGTGGCAGTACTGGTAGGAATTGCAGTCAATGTCGATTATATCTTTCCAATTGTGCTTATTTATAGTATTATAGTAACTGTAATCATTGGTCTGCTCGCATCTTTTAGGTTCTATTCGATGGAACAGCTGGGTTAGGACTGGTTACAGTAGTTTAGTACAAAATAATAGAAGAACGGGAGGTATATACAGGATGTTAGAAGACAGTTTTGTAACAATGGAAATAGCAAAAGCAAAGCATATTGCACTGGTTGCTCATGACGGTAAAAAGAAGGAGTTGGTAGACTGGTGTGATAGAAATAAAGATATATTAAAAAGTCACTTTTTATGTGGTACTGGAACCACAGCTAAATTGATTTCAGAAAAAACGGAACTTCCGGTAAAGGGGTACTGCAGTGGTCCTCTGGGTGGTGACCAACAAATAGGAGCCAAAATCGTTGAGGGACAAATAGATTTTATGATTTTTCTTTGGGATCCTTTGGAGGCACAGCCTCATGATCCGGATGTAAAAGCGCTTCTTCGCATTGCCGTGGTTTATGATATTCCTATTGCTAATAATCTGGCAACTGCGGATTTTATGCTGAATTCAAAATATATGAATGAGCCTTACAGCCGCAAAATAGAGAATTTTAACAAGACAATACACGATAGAGTAGAACAGATGAAATAGGATTCAAACCCCTGAGATACAGCCATTATGGCAGTTGAACAGGGGTTTTTACTTTAAAATATTATGTAATAGTTGTTATTGTTGACAAAAAGAAAGGGGGTATGATAGTATATCTTATATGATTTAGCACTTTAAAGTTCTAAACTTTAAAGCAGATGAGCAAAATTAAATAAGAGAATGAGGTAAAGCAATGGGGATTAAACTAATTTTACTAATTGTGTTTTTTGCAGTTATGGTTGGAGTCGGAATCTACGCCAGAAAGCACACTAAAAGCGTGGATGCATTTGTGTTGGGCGGGCGGTCTGTGGGGCCGTGGCTGACTGCATTTGCCTATGGAACTTCATATTTTTCGGCAGTAGTATTCGTAGGATATGCAGGACAATTTGGGTGGAAGTATGGAATCTCTTCTACATGGATTGGTATTGGCAATGCTTTGGTTGGCAGTCTGCTGGCATGGCTTGTACTGGGGAAAAGAACTAAGGTGATGACCCAGCATCTAAATTCCAGAACTATGCCGGATTTCTTTGGGGAACGTTATAGCAGTAAGTCGTTAAAAATAGCCGCATCCATTATTGTCTTTGTTTTTTTAATACCATATACAGCGTCTGTTTATAATGGATTGTCACGGTTATTTGAAATGGCATTTAACATACCTTACACATATTGTGTGATTACCATGGCTGTTTTTACTGCGGTATATGTGATTTTAGGCGGGTATATGGCAACTGCTATTAATGACTTTATTCAGGGAATTATTATGCTTGTTGGAATCGTTGCAGTGATTGCTTCTGTATTAAGCGGACAGGGCGGCTTTATGAAGGCAGTGCAGACCCTGGCTCAGATTCCAAGTGACATTCCTGTAACGCAGGGACAGCCGGGAGCATTTACTTCCTTTTTTGGACCTGATCCATTGAATTTGCTGGGCGTGGTCATCCTTACTTCACTGGGGACTTGGGGTCTGCCACAAATGATCAGTAAGTTTTATGCAATAAAGGATGAGAAGTCTATTAATGCAGGCGCAGTAATTTCAACACTATTTGCTATTGTTATATCGGGAGGATGCTATTTTCTGGGGGGATTTGGCAGACTTTTTGACACGCCTAAATTTTATGATAACAATACAGGCAGTGTAATCTATGATAGTATTATTCCGCACATGCTTTCTACCCTGCCTGATTTGCTGATAGGTATTGTGGTGGTGTTGGTGCTGTCAGCGTCCATGTCAACTCTTTCAGCACTGGTATTGACCTCAAGTTCTACCATGACCTTGGATTTATTAAAAGACAATATTATGAAAGAGATGAGTGAAAAAAAGCAGGTAGTTACCATGCAGATATTTATTGTGTTCTTTATTGCTGTATCTGTAGTAATCGCACTAGACCCGCCTACATTTATTGCACAATTAATGGGGATATCCTGGGGGGCATTGGCAGGAGCATTTCTGGCACCATTTATGTATGGGCTTTATTGGAAGGGGGTTACCAAAGCAGCTGTATGGGCAAGTTTTTTTACAGGAGTGGGAATTACTATTTCTAATCTGTTCATTGGGTATATAGATTCTCCTATCAATGCCGGTGCAGTAGCTATGATTGCTGGATTGATTGTAATACCTGTGGTAAGTCTGGTTACGCCGAAACAAGAGAAAGAAAAGATAGATAAAATATTTGTATGTTTTGAGAAGAAAAATATATAAAAAGCAAGCATATAAAAATTAGGGGAAAATAAAGGGACTATCTTTCGATAATCCCTTTGTTTTCCCCAGTTTTTATAAAAAGTTGATACAATAATACATTATACGTATTAACCTACCTGAAAACCATATTTTAATGGGTCAGTAGAATCAATAAGATATGTAGCTACACCTGTTAAATAGCAGCTTCCTGTAATCATAGGGATAACTGCATCGTAATCTGCAACTTTAGTAGTCTCTTTAATTACACCTTTGAACAGTGAGCCGATAAAACTCTCGTAAACAAACTCTTCACCAACACCGATCTCTCCCCAGTGATGTAAAGTAGCAAGTTTTGCACTGGTACCAGTTCCACAAGGAGAACGGTCAGCCATAGCTTCACCAAAAATAACTACATTTCGCATGTTTGCTTTATCCGGATTTGGCGTTGGTCCGTAAAATTCAACTAAATCTACAGTTGTGATGTCCAAAAGAGGATGTTTGATTTCAATCTCTTTGTTAATGGTTTCCATTATCTTCATTCCAAGCTTTTGGTAATCAGGAATTGTTTTAGAATTAATAGCGGGCATTCCAATTTTTGTAGTATCCACTAAAGCAAAAAAACTTCCTCCGAAAGAAATGGTGAATGGGATCTCTTTGCCGTCGATGGTCACGGAAAGATTATCCTTGTAAACAAAAGAAGGCACGTTTGTTAAAGTTACTGATTCAACTTTACCATTTTTAACGATAGCATCTGTATGAATCAAACCTGCAGGAGAGTCAAGAACAACATGATTTGAACCTTCATGAGATTCTTTGAGACCAGCTTCTAAAATAACGGTTACACTACCAATAGTACAGTGACCGCACATATTCAGATATCCGCCTGTATCCATGAAGAGAACCCCAAAATCTGCTTCTTTATTAACAGGCTCGCAGAGGAAAGCACCAAACATATCATGATGTCCCCTTGGTTCGAACATAAGTGCGGTACGGGCATGATCATAGTTTTTAATCATCCAGTTTTTCTTTTCAATCATTGTTGTACCTTCCGGGTCAGGAAATCCCCCGATTACTACGCGGCAGAACTCTCCGACGGTGTGAGCGTCAACTACTTGCAATGCAGCTTCAAACCGATCGAAATTAACGTTTGCTTTCAATTCCATTTCTAAATACCTCCTTTGATTGTTATAACCTCTCAGAATCCACAGAACTGTCTTAGAAGACCCCGGGATTCATTTTATTAAAATCCCCCACGATGGAGGTGATTTTTTTAATTGATTCACAACAAGCCAATTACCTTTTATTAGCATTATGATACGATTTTTTTTCTAAGATGTATCTGCCCGCTGTAAAAACAACCCTACTATGATATAAAATTAACAATTAATACGCGTTCTAGAATTAAGTTCAGTTTACTAATAATAGTATAAGTGAAAACATTCGAAAAATCAAGCTGTTTGCTTTCAATTTTTCTTTAAGTAAAAAGGTTTGAATGATAAAAGTAAAGAAAAACAGATAATAATTTCACTGTGATGTTTTTGTTAAAGTTTCATAAAGGAGTTGTATTAGCACTGTTTTTTTAGTACAATATACACATAAAACGCGTGTGCGTAAAGTACAATAAAAAGATGCACATAATAACGACATACAAGGAGGCAGCAGCATGAAGGTTTACAGAACAGACGAGATTAGAAACGTAGTATTGCTTGGCCACGGAGGATGTGGCAAGACGAGCCTTGCAGAGGCAATGTTGTATGTATCAGGGGCAACCAACCGCATAGGAAAAATCGCCGATGCTAACACGGTCAGTGATTTTGATAAAGAAGAGCAAAAGCGCGGTTTCTCTATCAGCACGACTCTGATTCCTATCGAATGGGAAAAAGCAAAAATCAACATTCTGGATACCCCCGGGTATTTTGACTTTGTCGGAGAAGCAGAAGAAGCGGTAAGTGTGGCAGATGCAGCGGTTATTGTAGTGTCAGGAAAAGCTGGGGTACAGGTGGGAACGGAGAAAGCCTGGGAATTATGCGACAAATATAATCTGCCCCGTATGGTTTACGTAACTGAGATGGACGTGGATGATGCAAGCTTCAGGCAGGTGGTAGCTGATTTGACGGAGAGATACGGAAAGAAAATAGCGCCACATTTCCAGCCTATACGTGAAAATGAAAAGCTGGTCGGTTACATTAATGTAATTAAAAATGCAGGCAGGAGATATACCGATCCGGGACAGAGAGCAGAATGCGATATTCCGGATTACTGCCTTCCTAATCTGCAGATTCTCAGAGATTCTCTTATGGAGGCTGTTGCGGAGACCAGTGAGGACTTGATGGAAAGATATTTTGCAGGAGAAGAGTTTTCTGTTGAAGAAATTCGCTCTGCAATGCGTACAGAGGTGATGGGAGGCGAAATAGTTCCCGTTGCAATGGGGGCTAATCTTCAGGCTCAGGGAGTAGTTAATCTTTTATCAGACATTGTAAGATTTTTTCCAAGTCCGGATAAAAGAAAGCGTGCAGGAATCAAGCACACGACCCATGAAATCTTTGAGGCTGATTATGATTTTTCCAGAGCAAAGACAGCATATGTATTTAAGACAATGGTTGATCCCTTTATTGGCAAATACTCATTTATTAAGGTGTGTTCGGGAGTGTTAAAAGGAGATGATATCCTCTATAATGCAGATACAGACGGCGAAGAAAAACCGGGGAAAATATATACCATGTGTGGAAACAAACCAGCTGAGGTGCAGGAGCTTTTTGCGGGTGATATTGGTGCTATAGCGAAACTCTCCAACACAAGAACCGGTGATACTCTCTCTACAAAAGGGACTCCGGTATCGTATGCAAAGACAGAGTATTCAATTCCATATACATACATGAAATATACCGTAAAAAACAAAGGTGATGAAGATAAAGTGTCACAGGCTCTTTCACGTATGATGGCTGAAGATGTGACATTAAAAACAGTAAATGACAGTGAGAACAGGCAGTCGCTGTTATATGGTATGGGTGACCAGCATCTTGAAATTGTAGTAAGTAAACTTGAAGCAAGGTATAAAGTTGGTATAGCATTAGATATGCCAAAGGTAGCATTTAGGGAAACTATTCGTAAAAAGTCAGATGTTGATACTAAATATAAGAAACAGTCAGGTGGTCACGGTCAATATGGACATGTTAAGATGAAATTTGAACCTTCCGGAGATTTGGAGACACCTTTTGTATTTCAGGAACAGGTAGTCGGGGGAGCTGTACCTAAAAATTATTTCCCGGCTGTGGAAAAGGGACTTCAAGATTCTGTTGTAAAGGGACCCCTTGCAGGATATCCGGTTGTCGGCGTTAAAGCAATTTTATATGATGGTTCATATCATCCTGTAGATTCTTCTGAGATGGCATTTAAAACAGCCACAGTACAGGCATTTAAAAAGGGATTTATGGAAGCAGGGCCAGTTCTTCTTGAACCGATAGCATCACTTAAAGTTACTGTTCCCGATGATTATACGGGTGACGTCATGGGCGATTTAAATAAACGGAGGGGAAGAGTCTTGGGGATGAACCCTGTTGCAGGCGGTAAACAGGTCATTGAAGCAGATATACCTATGACAGGGTTGTTCGGATACTGTACGATATTACGGTCCATGACAGGTGGAAGAGGCAGCTATGCTTATGCATTCCAAAGATATGAGCAGGCACCTGCTGATGTACAGGAAAAAGAGATTGCGGCAAGAGCAGCAGAAGAATAATATGCAATTTGTTTCATAAAACAGCGGTCTGTATAGAGTGATATTTCTCTATACAGACCGCTGTTTCTGTATAGAAAGTGAATGTTGGACCAAATAGCAGGTAAAATGATTGTAGTTTAATGGTAAAGATGCTATAATTGCCCTACCATTGGGGTAAAACATAAATAGTATAAAGAAATAAAGTTGAGGACAGAAAAATGAAAATAGTCATTATTGGAGACGGAAAGGTGGGCTATAAATTGGCCAAAGAACTCTCCGCAGAAAATTATGACATTGTAATGATTGATAGTAATGAAAAGAAACTTCGTGAGGCAATTGATACTCTGGATATTATTTGCGTGACAGGCGACGGGGGCAGTGTGGAAGTACAGAAAGAGGCAGATGTACCTCATGCGGAACTGGTGATTGCGTGCACATCTACTGATGAATGTAATATGCTGAACTGTCTGGTGGCAAGAAGGCTCGGAGCTAAACATACGATCGCAAGAGTACGTAACCCAATCTACTACCAGCAGATCGATATACTAAAAGAGGATCTGCATTTAAGTATGGTGGTCAATCCGGAACTGGCTGTAGCGGGAGAAATTTGCCGTCTGTTATTATTTCCAGATGCAAGTAAGATTGAGACTTTTGTAAAGGGGAAAATAGACCTGATTGAATTTCCTTTGGCTGCAAACAGCAGATTGGCTGGAATGTCTCTGACGGAAATATACAGTAAATTTCAGATCAAGGTACTTGTCTGTGCAGTAAAAAGAGGGGATGATGTAGTCATACCCGGAGGTGAGTATGTTCTGCGTGAGGGTGATCGCCTGCATATTGCGGCTTCCCATGTAAATGTTGAATTGTTTTTCAAGCTTCTCGGACAGAAGAAAAATAAAATTAAAAAGGTCATTATCTGCGGTGGAGGCAGGGTCAGTTTTTATCTTGCGACACAGTTATGTAAACTGGGCATGCAGGTTAAAATTATAGAAAAGATGGAAAGTAGATGTGAAGATTTGTGTGAAATGCTTCCCAAGGCAACCATTATTAATGGTGATGCTTCAGATCACGATCTGCTGATGGAAGAAGGCGTACAGGAAGCAGATGCTCTTATTGCATTAACCGGAATGGATGAAGAAAATATCATAATGTCTCTCTTTGCAAAGAGTCAGGGAGTTTCCAAGGTCATTGCCAAAATAAATGAAGACAGACGAGTCCGTATGGTACAAGAATTCGGCATAGACAGTATAGTATCAGCTAAAACAGCCACAGCGGATGTAATCATCAGTTATGTACGGGCGCGCAAAAACTCTCAGAGCAGTGCAAATGTGGAGACCATGTATCAGCTAGTGGATGGCAAAGTGGAAGCGCTGGAGTTTATCGTGAAGTCTGAAACAAAATATACCAATATAGCGTTGAAAGACTTGCCTTTAAAGCCCAATAACCTGATTGCCTGTATTGCAAGAAAACGCCGCATAATAATTCCAAATGGAGAGGATCGTATTCAGGTGGGGGATAGCGTGATTGTAGTTACAATGAAAAAACAGATACAGGATATACAGGATATTTTATTATAGGTGTGGATAGATGAATTATAAAATGACAATTTATATTTTGGCGAAGATGCTGGGTGTTGAAGGAGTACTTTTATTGATTCCGGCAGCAGTAGCCGGTTATTTTGGTGAAAAAAGCGGTTTTACCTTCGTGATAGTAAGTGTATTGCTTTTTGCTGTTTTTTTTATATGGGGACGAAAGGTACCTGAAAATAAAACAATATATGGGAAAGAAGGCCTGATTATTGTAGGTTCGGCCTGGATACTGTGGTCACTGTTTGGTGCTATACCATTCGTGATATCAGGAAGTATACCCAATTATCTAGATGCTTTTTTTGAAACAGTATCGGGATTTACCACCACCGGTTCTTCTATATTAATCAATATAGAAGCAATGCCCAAAGGCATGTTATTTTGGAGAGGACTTACTCACTGGATCGGTGGTATGGGAGTGCTTGTATTTGTGATGATGCTGACTTCATTGGATGATGAGAATTCCATGCATCTGATGAGGGCTGAAATACCGGGACCTTCCGCCGGAAAGCTGGTACCAAGAGCGAGAAGTACAGCGAAAATATTGTATTCCATGTACTTTGTGCTGACAGCAGCACAGGTTGTATTTCTTTTATTTGGAGGAATGAATCTTTATGATGCTCTGGTACATGCATTTAGTGTAGCCGGTACAGGTGGATTTTCAAGCAAAAATGCGAGTATTAGTTACTACAACAGTGCCTATATAGATGGTGTGGTTACTGTGTTTATGATTTTGTTTGGGATTAATTTTAATTTATACTTTCTGCTTCGTTTAAAGCAGTGGAAAGCTGTAGTTAAGAACGAAGAACTTCGGGTGTATCTGGGAATTGTATTTGGTTCCATTGCTATGATTACATTAAATACCATGAATATTTATGAGAATATACTTCATGCATTTAGATATGCATCCTTTCAGGTTGCTTCAGTGATAACAACTACAGGATTTTACACTACTAATTTTGAACTTTGGCCTCAGTTTTCAAAAATGATTCTTTTGGGTCTGATGATTATCGGTTCATGTGCAGGTTCCACCGGAGGCGGTATGAAAGTATCACGTTTTCTTATTTTGATGAAAAGTATCAAACAGGAGATGAGAAAGATGCTGCATCCTAAGGCGGTGACAATCGTTCGATTAAATGAAAAAAAGGTCAGTAAAGATACCGTTCATCATGTATATATTTATTTTATCTGCTATGTATTGGTTTTAATGGTTTCAGTTTTACTTGTATCCATTAATAATTTTGATTTTATGACTACATTTAGTGCTGTTATTTCAACTTTAAATAATGTGGGTCCGGGCTTTGTTCAAGTAGGACCCATGGAAAATTTTAATAATTTTTCATGGCTGTCTAAAATAGTTCTTTGTTTTGATATGCTTGTCGGAAGACTGGAGATTTTCCCATACCTTCTTTTGGTGTCACCGGATTTGTGGCGCAGAAGATTTTAAGATGAAGTTATGTGCTAATTGAAGAAAAGCAACTAGAAAATGGAATTAGGGAGAGGAAATGTATGAAAAAAGTTAAAATGAAAATTGCAGCAATTGCAGGAATTATAATTATTGCAGCCTTATATTACTATGCTGCGCTTCCTGCCATAAATATTCATTCTTCAGATTTTTGGATATTTATATTTGTGCTGATTGTTGCTGCAGGGGCAATCTTTGTGAGAAGAAAACGATTAAGCCGCTATGAGTTGAAGCAGTCAAAGGGAGTGAAGGTCTTTGCCGGTGTGTTGTTCTTGGCAGTAGCTGTTTATCTTATTGGAACCCTGCTTTCTTCACCTGTGGTGAACGCAAAGAAATATCAAAAACTTCTGACGGTAAAAGAGGGAGAATTTACAGAAGATATTGAAGAACTCTCTTTTGACCAGATACCTCTTCTTGATCGTGATTCTGCTGCGATCTTAGGTAACCGTAAGATGGGAAGCATGGTCGATATGGTATCTCAATTCGAGGTCGATGAATTATACAGCCAGATTAATTTTCAGAATCAGCCGGTAAGAGTCTCACCTCTTCGCTATGCAAGTTTGATCAAGTGGTTCACCAATAAAAAAGATGGTATTCCTGCCTATATCAAAATAGATATGGCAACCCAGGATACAGAACTTATTAAACTGGATGAAGGTATGAAATATACAACCAGTGATCATTTTAACCGCAATATATACCGGCATTTAAGATTTAATTATCCAACTTATATATTTAATGAGCTGAGTTTTGAAATTGATGATGATGGTGTGCCTTACTGGATCTGTCCCGTAAAAAAATTTAATATCGGCCTTTTTGGAGGAACTACGGTAGGTCGTGTTGTACTTTGTAATGCGGTTACGGGAGAAACTACGGATTATGATATAAAGGATACACCTAAATGGATTGACAGAGCTTATTCTGCAGATTTGCTTATGGAACTCTATGATTATTATGGCACCTTAAAACATGGTTATCTTAATAGTGTTCTGGGACAGAAAGATAGTTTGAAGACAACAAGCGGATATAATTATCTGGCAATAGATGATGATGTGTGGGTATATACAGGAGTCACCTCTGTAAGTGGAGATCAATCAAATGTGGGCTTTGTACTGATCAATCAACGTACCATGGAAACGAAGTTTTACGAAGTGGAAGGTGCCACAGAAGATTCTGCAATGTCATCTGCCGAAGGCCAGGTTCAACAGATGAAGTATAAAGCAACATTCCCATTGCTGCTTAACATTTCCGGTGAGCCAACGTATTTTATTGCGCTAAAAGATGAAGCCGGACTGGTGAAGATGTATGCAATGGTAAATGTAGAAAAATATCAGATTGTAGGCATTGGAGATACGGTCAGTGAATGCGAAGAAAATTATACAAGTTTAATGTATGAAAACGGAATTCGTGAAGTAGAAAAGGATACCCGTGAAATAAAATCAATAGATGCAAAAATCACAAAAATAGCACAAGGTGTAATAGATGGAAATTCGCATTACTATATTATGCTGGAAGGTTCCAGTGAGATATTTGATGTATCAGTAGTAGACTTTATTGATATCATTAAGTATGAAGTGGGGCAGGACGTAAAAGTAGAATACAAAGAAGGCGAAAAAACAAATACTGTGCTTTCACTTGACGGTGAGAAAAAGGTAGATGAGTAATTATACCTGAGTAGTAAATCATTTAATGAAAAAGAATAGATATGGAATAGATTTATTAAGAAATTAAAATAAAAAAATAAAAGGGTGCGTCAGACAGAGTAGGAACTGCTGAGGCACCCTTTTATCATAGAATTAACTCAAAACATTATAGTCAACTGCATCAATAAAAGATAACTGGGCTTTCTCAGCGCTGACGCTGATATATAATTCGATGTTGTTTTCTCTTGAAATTTTTTTCAGCTTTTCAAGAAAAACCGGCAGATTTGCTAAAGAAATATCAGCCTGTTTTAACACTCCATCAATAAAGATCGTTTCGATATCATGGTTACCGGCTACCATACCGTAAATAAATCCAACAAATTCTTCCAAGGTGGTAATGTCCTTATAATCTGCCATGCAGATCGCGCGAACATTAAAGTCTACGCTGTATGTATCCCGATGACTCTTTTTGATTAATACCACGTTTCCATTGGAAGTTTTCACCTTCTCATTTGCGAGTTCGATTATTTGCTGTGTTTTTCCACTGCCTTTAGGACCTGTTATTAAATTTACCATGGCGAATCTCTCCTTTTTGTATGTATTTTGAGCCATGTCAAATGCTCAATTGACTTAGGTTTATTATACACTAAAGCGGATATACTAACAACTAAAAAAAGGATAAAAACAGGATAAACAAGTGGTAAAAAGAGCAAGATTGTAAATGATAATAATTTTCATTTTATTTAATTGAATAAACAGAGCACATATGATAAGATTTTGATATTGAGAATTGTTTTCATTTACCGAAAGGAGATTTTATGCCTGCTGAGGTGTTATCATATTTTTTAAAGCATGAAGATATCCGACTGAAATTAAAGTTTCAACTTGTCCTTCAGTGTGCTCCTTTTCTGAAAGGGCTGAAAGTCTCATGTGGTATTACAATGGAGCAGAAGTTATATAAAGAACTATCCCATATTTTCGAAGGCACATCAATTAAGTACCGGAAATTATCAGAAGTTGATGGAAAATGTCTTGTTCTTTTTTACCGTGAGAACGAACTGGAAGAGTACCTGAAAAAAGCTGCAGTCAGAAACCTGATCTATGAATTTGGGTATCGGGATATGAATCTGGATAAAATGCTGTACAGACTTACCAGCCGTATATCTCTTCTTGCATCTAATGATATGGGATTTCCTCATGAAATAGGGGTGTTTTTTGGATATCCTGCGGAAGATGTAAAAGGCTTTATCCATAATGCCGGAAAAGAATATTTATTACTTGGATACTGGAAGGTATATAGTGATATCTCCAGAGCAAAAGTAATATTCAAAAACTATGATCTGGCAAAAGTATGTGCTGTAAATGAATTTTTAGCAGGTAAGAGTATAAAAGATATTGCCTGCAGCGATAATGGTCATAAGTCTGTAACAGAACCCAAATACTCGGAATTTGCTTAGATAGCATTGACAATTTTCTTCTTCACGCATAAGATAGTTTCATAGTATTACGAAACTAAAAGATAAACGGGAGAAAGAATATGAATCAAAATATTGCACTTGGATTGCTAATTCCCTTTGCGGGAACTACACTTGGTTCCGCCATGGTGTTTTTCATGAGAAAGGAAATGAATGTAAATCTGCAGAAAGCTCTGCTTGGATTTGCTTCGGGAGTGATGATAGCAGCCTCGGTATGGTCTCTTCTAATACCGGCCATAGATATGTCAAAAGAAAGCGGATCCAATGGATGGCTGCCTGCTGCTGTAGGATTTTTGCTGGGAATGGGATTTCTGCTTATACTTGATACCCTGACACCACATATGCATTTGACCGGTGACGAAGAGGGAATGAAATCCAATCTAAAGAAAACAACTATGCTGGTACTTGCGGTAACCCTGCACAACATACCGGAAGGTATGGCCGTAGGTGTGACCTTTGCCGGTGTGGCAACCGGAAATACGATGATATCTCTTGCGGGAGCGTTTGCGTTGTCAATAGGTATTGCCATACAAAACTTTCCGGAGGGAGCAATTATTTCCATGCCTCTTCGTACGGAAGGTATGTCAAAAGGCCGTGCATTTGTATATGGAACTTTGTCTGGGGTGGTTGAACCCATTGCCGCATTAATCACAATACTGCTCACCAGCCTGGTGGTTCCGATACTGCCATACTTGCTTTCATTTGCAGCAGGGGCAATGGTATATGTTGTTGTAGAGGAACTGATTCCGGAGGCTCAGGCTGAACCTCATACCAACATCAGCACAATAGGGGTCGCAATAGGCTTTACCCTGATGATGATACTGGATGTAGCTTTAGGTTAATACGAAATGAACGTGCACCTGTGTTGTTTTACATACTGGTCAATAAAAATCTGAATAACCACTTGACTTATTTTATCATTCTTCTTATAATAATTAAGAATATTGTAGAAACGAAGAAGAGGAGTATTAAGAGTCTACCGTTTTCAGAGAACTGCCGGATGGTGCAAGGCAGAAACGTAAGCTCCCAACTCGCCTTGGAGTTCTTTTATCGAAAGTGCAGTAGATAAAAGCGGGACTTCCCGTTACAGAAGCAATGAGTGCATCCGATTTGGTTTGGATGAATGAGAGTGGTACCACGGAAATAACAGCCTTTTCGTCTCTTGATGAGATGATAAGGCTTTTTTTAACCATAAGAATGGAGGATTCTATAATGTCTAAAATTGTATACAACCACAAGTCAATTGAAAAAAAATGGCGGGATAAATGGGCGGAAAATCCAGTGAACCGTCAGACTGATGATAACGGAAATAAAAAGCAGAAGTATTACTGTCTGGATATGTTTCCTTATCCGTCAGGAAATGGTCTTCATGTAGGCCATTGGAGAGGTTATGTGATTTCTGATGTCTGGAGCCGTTATAAACTGCTTCAGGGCTATTATATTGTTCATCCTATGGGATGGGATGCTTTTGGTCTGCCTGCAGAGAATTACGCCATAAAAATGGGTGTACATCCTGCGATTTCCACCGCGGAGAATGTTTCAAATATCAAACGTCAGATCGACGAAATAGCAGCTCTTTATGACTGGGATATGGAAGTAAACACAACAGATCCAGAGTTCTATAAGTGGACACAGTGGATTTTTGTGAAAATGTTCAAAGAAGGACTTGCATATGAGAAAGAATTCCCGATCAACTGGTGTCCGTCCTGCAAGACCGGCCTTGCCAATGAAGAAGTAGTAAATGGCAAGTGCGAACGCTGCGGTACAGAAGTAACAAAGAAAAATCTGCGTCAGTGGATGCTGAGAATTACAAAATATGCAGACCGCCTTCTTGGAGACCTTGATAAACTGGACTGGCCGGATAAGGTAAAGAAAATGCAGTCTGACTGGATAGGCAAATCTTATGGCGCCGAAGTTGATTTCCCTATTGATGGCAGAGAAGAAAAAATCACAGTTTATACAACCAGACCGGACACATTATATGGAGCCACTTTTATGGTGCTGGCACCAGAACATGTTTTGGCAGCAGATCTTTCCACACCAGAAACAAAAGAGGCTGTAGAAAAATATATTTACGATGCTTCCATGAAATCAAATGTAGATCGTATGCAGGATAAAGAAAAGACTGGTGTGTTCACCGGAAGTTATGCGGTCAACCCGTTAAATGGAGAAAAGACACCAATCTGGCTTTCAGACTATGTACTGGCAGATTACGGCACAGGAGCAATCATGTGTGTACCTGCACATGATGACCGTGACTTTGAGTTCGCGAAAAAATTTGATATTCCGATCGTTCAGGTTATTGCAAAAGACGGTCAAGAAATAGAAAACATGACGGAAGCTTATACGGATGCATCTGGTACAATGATTAATTCCGGCGAATGGAACGGCATGGAATCCGCGGTACTGAAAAAACAGGCTCCGCATATTATAGAGGAACGTGGAATCGGCCATGCAACAGTGAACTTTAAACTTCGGGACTGGGTATTTTCTCGTCAGCGTTATTGGGGAGAGCCGATTCCGATTGTGCACTGCCCAGAGTGCGGGGCAGTTCCGGTACCGGAAGAAGAGCTTCCTCTTCGTCTGCCGGAAGTAGAGTCCTATGAGCCTACAGGCACCGGTGAGTCTCCTCTTGCAGGTATTGATGAATGGGTAAACTGCAGCTGTCCGGTTTGTAATAAACCGGCAAAACGGGAAACAAACACAATGCCCCAGTGGGCAGGTTCATCCTGGTATTTCCTGCGCTATGTAGATAATCATAATAAAAATGAACTGGTATCCAGAAAAAGAGCAGATGAGATGCTTCCGGTAGATATGTATATCGGAGGAGTTGAGCATGCAGTACTGCATCTTCTTTATTCTCGTTTTTACACTAAATTTTTGTATGATATCGGTGTAGTTGATTTTGACGAACCATTCCAGAAGTTGTTTAATCAAGGTATGATTACCGGTAAAAATGGAATCAAAATGAGCAAATCAAAGGGAAATGTAGTATCTCCGGATGATTTGGTTAATGATTATGGATGCGACTCCCTGAGAATGTATGAATTGTTTGTGGGACCACCGGAGCTTGATGCTGAGTGGGATGATCGTGGAATTGATGGTGTTAACCGCTTTTTGAAGAGGCTCTGGAATCTTTTGATGGACAGTAAAGAGCAGGAAGTAAAAGCATCTAAGGAAATGATCAAGCAGCGCAACCGAATGATTTATGATATTACAACAAGGCTCAATAGCTTTAGTCTGAATACAGTTATTTCAGGTTTTATGGAGTACAATAATAAGTTCATCGAAATCGCTAAAGCAGAAGGTGGAATTGACAAGGAAACATTAGAGACCATTGCAGTCCTTCTCTCTCCTCTGGCACCACATTTTTCTGAGGAAATGTGGGAGCAGCTTGGTCATGCAGAATCAGTATTTAAGGCACAATGGCCTGTACATGATGAAGCACAGATGAAGGATGACGAAATAGAAGTGGCTGTTCAGATTAACGGGAAAACCAAAACCGTCATCACTATTGCTGCCGATATTGACAAAGAAAGCGCAATTTCAGCAGGAAAAGAAGCAATAGCGGATAAGTTGACAGGAACGATTGTAAAAGAAATTTATGTTCCGGGCAGGATAATTAACATTGTACAAAAATAAATGAAAGAAAGCCGGGTTTCCTTGATAATGGGAACACGGCTTTTCTTATATCATATATGTAAAAAGATTACTACCTTGGTCATAAGATCGGAGGAGAATCAGAAAAGAAATGACTTTAGTATAGTTCTATGGTAATATGAATAAAAGTAAGCTGAGAAAATTGAGGGAAAGAAAATGAAGATTACCATGATTCACGGACAGAGTCATAAAGGTTCTACTTATCATATAGGAAGAATGGTTGCCGACAAGCTGGGCGAAGAGGTGACTGAGTTTTTTCTGCCCAAGGATTTCGGAAGTTTTTGCATTGGATGTGCAAACTGCTTTGTAAAGGATGAGAAGTTTTGCCCTCATTATAAAGAACTGGAGACGATTACAAAAGCTATGGATGAGGCTGATGTCTTGATTTTGGCCAGCCCTGTGTATGTGTTTCATGCCACAGGTCCCATGAAGACTTTTTTAGATCATTATGGTTATCGGTGGCTGGTTCACAGGCCAGAAGAAAAGATGTTTTCCAAACAGGCGGTCTGTATATCTACGGCAGCAGGCGGCGGTACAAAATCTACAAACAAAGATATGGCGGATAGCTTGTTTTTTTGGGGAATTCCGGTTGTTTATAAATACGGTGTTGGTGTACGTGCCATAGAATATGGACAAATCAATGAAAAAATCCTCAAAAAAATAGAGAAAAAGACTACATATATAGCTCGTAAGATAAAGGCAAGACAAGGGAAGGTCAGGCCGGGGATTAAGACCTTAGGTCTTTTTTATATCATGCGTATGGTGAATAAAACTGGATGGAATGAAGTTGACAGTAAGTACTGGAAGGAAAAAGGGTGGACAAAAAAGAAACGTCCATGGAAGAAATGAGTTTATATTAGTTCACGATAATTAAACTAAGATAAAATAGAATTAAGGATGAGAGGAGCCGAATGTTTATGGGAATTAAAATTATTTTTTTGGCGGCAGGAATACTTCTTTTTGGAGTCAGTCTGTTTAAATTTGTTAAAGAGTACAAAGTGGAAAAATCATTGAGGTTATATGGTGCACTGGCTTATCTTGGGTTTGCGTCAGCAATAATCAGCACGATCTTACTTTTAGAGAATATCCTAAGCAATATCAATTCTGTAATTACCTGTGTGGTTGTACTGGCCATATTTTCCATTGCCGGACGCTTTCTTTTGCAGCCCGGTTTCCAGCGCAAGTAGAAAGGGGTAGTATGTGCGGCGAAGCCAGAACAGAAAAGAAAATCGTTATATTTAGTTTTACCGAAAAAGGCAGTAGATTAAATAGGGATGTAAATCTAAAGCTTTCATCAGAAGGATATGAATGTGAGAGTTATACTGCTTGTAGATTTGCAGAACAATTCGGGATAGACCCAATAAAAAAGGATCTGAAAAGCTGGATAGGGGAAAACTGGAGAAACTATTCCTTTCTATTTATTGGAGCGGTAGGTATTGCGGTGCGCTATATTTCGACTTGGGTGGAGGATAAATATAAAGACCCGGCAGTCTTATGTATGGACGAGTGTGGGAAGTATGTTATTCCCATACTGTCAGGACATGTAGGCGGGGGAGTACATTTGGCAACCGTGATAGCCGGTTATACGGGAGCTGTTCCTGTGATTACTACAGCTACAGATATACAAAACAAATTTGCAGTGGATGTTTTTGCGAAAATAAACCACTTGTCTATTGCCAGCAGGGTTCTGGCAAAAAAAATATCTGCGGCGGTACTGGAAGATGATGCCGTAGGGTTTTACAGCAGTTTTCCCGTAGAGGGGGAGGTGCCGAAGGAATTGAGTATTTGCACCAGTTTAGCGGAACTGGAAGATTTTCCTTTAGGTATTGCAATTATAGATAAAACAAATAAAGGTGCAGATGAGCATCAGGATATCCTATATCTGCATCCCAAAAATCTGGTCATTGGAGTAGGCTGTAAAAGAGGAATATCTCAGGACAATCTGCAAAACAAACTTGAGCAGGTGTTGAGCGGACTTGGTACATCCACAGTACAGATAGAAGCAATTGTAAGTATTGAGTTGAAGCAAAACGAGACGGGTATTGTTTCCATGGCTCGGGCTTATGATGTACCGTTTGTCACTTATAGTGCTGATGCGCTTAAGGAAATAAAAGAGGTTAGTTCGGGGTCGGAATTTGTGGCTCAGATTACCGGAGTGGATAATGTTTGTGAACGTGCAGCCAAAAAACATGCACCGGCAGGAGAAGTGATACAGAAAAAGATTAAATTGGATGGTGTAACTTATGCTGTGGTAAGAAATAGTGTAAGAATTAAGTTTTGACAGATTTGATTTAAAGTAACAGTGGAAATAAATAAAACCAGAGGATAGAAAACGGAATGAAAGCATTATCTTTCATTCCGTTTTTTACTGTTATTTTATATTTTAGTTGTTATTTTCTACATATATAATACCACAAAACCCGCCTTTTTTCAAGACTTGTAAAGGATAGGTAAGAGACGTATAATGACTTACTACATGTGAAGGGAGTGCTGTCATGGAAGAAAATGTTTTTGAATATCTTATGGTGGTGAAGAAAAAGGAAGAATTGAGACTACTGTCGTCCATGAATCAAAAAACTGAGCGGTTTGGATTGGCTCTTGGGGAGGAAGAGATAAACGAGTTAGTTGAGTACAGAAATCAAAGCTTAAAAACACATAACAGAATTGAGTTTGGGGATGGAATACTGGAAAAACTGATTTACATGTTTTGTGATTCGCAGCATATAAATCAGAAAAACTATTTGCTGACGCTGGAGAAACTACAGGATATTTTTTATAAGTTTAGAAATGACACTCTGGATCTTATGACCGATGACGAGATACTTACCTTTATGAAGGAACAATATGAGACCCTTTGTGCAGGTGATCTGGAGTATCTGGAAAGTACCTGTATGGAAAACTTCTCCAAAGAAGTGAGGGGCGGGTATGACGGTTACATTAAAACGGGGGGAGAAGGTGATTATGCCCAGTTTGATGAAGTTCCCCGCTGGGATAAAGAACTTTATCTGCAGGAATTAGAAGATCTGTTTTGGTAAATGAGAAGTAAAGTCTGACTATTTTTCGGGAGGAAAAACATGGATTACGAACTGGAAGAGGTACTGCCTGTTACCGCAAAACTTGCTAAAAAATTCACGTCAAATGATAGTTCATCTGTTTCTTATGAAACGGCAAGTCAACTTATGGAAGCTGCCTTGTACTGTATAAGAGAATGTGAAAGTAAAAATGAAGATACGCTGCTTGAGGGCAGACGTATAGATTGTATGACTGCATATAAAAGAGGGTATGAGATAGTGTTAGAAAAGGCTGAGCAGGCTAAAAACGTATATCACCGCATGCTGCACAGTTTTGAGGATTATGGTTGCCAAAATTATAGAGATACAATTATAAATGGTATACCCGCTTTTTTTCTTCATTATGATGCTGTTTTTGAGCCACAGAATCATATATTGACACTGGATTATCCAGTGCTTAATCTGTCTGAGAATATGTCGGGCGTAGATTTGATACTAGATTACCTGATAAAGGCAGAATATGAGCAGTTGTTTTTGCAGAACTTTGACAGGGAAGGGATTATGAATCTGCTGGAGTCCATCCGTCCTGAATATGAAGAATTATACTTTGAAAACATCTGTATACCCGTTTTATTAAGAGCATCTGCCTGCGTAATCGGAGAGGATGATCTGCACAATCTGGAATTGTCAAAAGAGGGACGGCTTCTGTCAGATGATTTTTTTGTTCATGTAAAATTGGAGACAGCAGAAACCAGATTTTATCATTTGCTGGAAATGGTAGAGAAGTCAGTAATGAAAGATAAGAACACAGATCAATTTAAACATTATGCCAGAGACTTTGCCGTCAGAATACAAAATGGTGCATCCTTTTAAATTTATCTGTTTTTAAACTCTATTAAATCTAGAATGGAATTTCTTATAATATATTCATATGCGTCACACATTTGGTCAGGAGAATATGTTTGATCATGAGTAATCCAATATTTAAGAGACTCTGTCAGACCGAAAGTATAAAAACGCGCAACAGCGTCATTAGATAGAATTTTGAGTTTATCTGGGGCCTTTAGGGGATATTTATTTAGCAGAAAAGTAAATAAGTCCATAATAAAATGATACATCAAGGTTTCAAATGAATTGGGACCTTCAATGGCATATAACTTCTTGTATAATAGCCTTTCTTTATCAAGGCAGTGGCATAAAAGCTTGAAAATATCCTCCTCCAGATTATTGTCTATAAGAAACTGTACTTTATCCACAATATTTTTCTGGAGAATCCATTCCAATACTTCATATTTATCCTGAAAATGTTTATAAAAAGTAGGACGCATTACACCGGCATCATCGGTAATCATTTTGATAGTTATTTTTTCAAATGGTATTTTTTTCATCAGCTCAATAAACGATGCTGTAAGTAAATCTTTTGTAATTTCTCTTTTACCTTTCATAAGAATTTCTCCTTTAGAAATAGTATATCAAATGTAAAAAGTTCCAGTCAAGTAAACGAAAGTATAAGAAGTACATTGGGGCGACAAGTGTTGTCTTTTGTAGCCCAAAAGGAACAAATAAAAATGAATGTTCTTCCTTGAATACATATCCTTTAAAGTTGCATATAAAGAACAAGTCGAATGAGCGTTATGATATAAACAGCATAAAAGAATAACTCATAAGAGTTATTTTACCAATTTTGGGAATTGAATTACCCTTTTGGGGAATAAACTAATGATAAGGATATTTTATGCAAAAGAAACGAGGAGGAACAAATTATGGGAAAATTAAGACATCAGGCAGAACGAGCTGCATTTGGAAAGGCTGTAGATTTTGCACTGAAGCATATAAATAAAGACAGAGAAAAAGGTTTTCTGAAAATGGTAGACTTGACAGAAAGTTTTGCAAAAGATAGATTTCAGCCTGAAAGTTATGAGGGGGCAAGGGAGCTGATTAAGGATAAAGATGGAAAATGGATGCATTATATCAACCGTCTGCTGGATGAAGTGAGTCCCTCAGTTATTCGTAAAACAACCATGAACTTAGGATTTGAAGCCATGCTTTGCGGAACAAAAATCATCCATGAAAGCAGAGAAAAATACAATTGTAATATACCCTGGTTAATTTTAATGGACCCGACCAGTGCGTGTAATCTCCAGTGTAAGGGCTGCTGGGCAGCAGAATACGGACATACTTTATCGCTGACTTATGAGGAACTTGATGATATTATCACGCAAGGAAAAGAGCTGGGTATCTATTTTTACATGTATACAGGCGGTGAACCTTTGGTGAGGAAGAAGGATATACTAAGATTATGTGAAAAACACAATGATTGTGCCTTTCATGCTTTTACCAATGGAACTCTTGTGGACCATGCATTTTGTGAAGAAATGGAACGCGTGGGAAATCTGTCATTATCCATTAGCCTGGAGGGATACGAGGAGGTCAATGACGGACGAAGAGGAGAGGGTGTGTTTAAACAGGTCATGGATGCCATGGATATTTTAAAAGAGCATGGTCAGGTGTTTGGAACATCCATCTGTTATACAAAGGCCAACATTGACACCGTGACCTCAGACGAATTTTTGGATATGATGATTGAAAAAGGGTGCAGATTTGCCTGGTATTTTCATTATATGCCGGTTGGAAATGATGCAGTTACTGAGCTGCTTCCTACAAGAGAGCAACGAGAATATATGTATCACCGGATTCGCGAGATAAGAGGGCTTAAAGGCGGAAAACCTATTTTCACTTTTGATTTTCAAAATGACGGTGAATACGTGGGGGGATGTATTGCAGGAGGAAGAAATTACTGTCATATTAATCCCAATGGAGATGTTGAGCCCTGTGTTTTTGTACACTATTCAAGTGCAAATATCAGAGAGACCAGTCTTCTGGAAGCATTGCAGCAGCCCTTGTTTATGGCATACAAGGATGGGCAGCCTTTTAATGAAAATCATCTACGTCCTTGTCCAATGCTGGAAAATCCAGAAAAATTAGTGGATATGGTGCGAAACACAGGTGCTAAATCTACAGATTTGCAGTCACCGGAAACTGCAGAGCATCTCTGTGCAAAATGTACTGTCTATGCAGACGAATGGAAAAATAAAGCAGATGAACTGTGGCAGGGGAAAACTGTTGGATAAACGGTCTTATAGCAGACAGATTCCGGGCATGCATAAGGATGTAAAAAACATCAAACAAATGATAATAAAAATCTGGAAACCTATTTTTCTTGTATTTGTCATTTTCATCATTTACTGTGCATTTAAAGAATCCTGGGGCAATATCTGGGTGGAGTTAAAAGATACATCGTGGAAAGTGTGTGTGGGAATTATTCTCTGCAGTATTTTATATAACTGTTTTGATGGTGTGGCTGTGGCAAAACTCATACAAAGTTATGAGCCCAAATTTCCATGGTATGAAGGGATTCTCTGCTCTTTTTATTACAGCTTTTTTAGAGTGGTCAGTTTTGGCAGTGGAACTGCACCGGCAGGGATATACTATGTAAGAGGAAAAGGCATTCCATCCACTATCGGGCTTGGCATATTTACCATTAACTATACCATTCAGCGCATTGCCGTATGTCTTTATTTTATCTTTAGCTTTATATATAATTATCCGCTGATGAATCGGTACTTTATGCGATATAAGGCATCTATGATCGGTGGAGTACTTCTTGCTGTTCTGGTGATTGCGGTCTTGATTACCGCTGCAATATGTGGATCACTACATGGTGCAGTATTTAATCTCATGAAAAAGTTAGTAAGATCAAACCGTCAGATGAATAAGGTAATGCAATGGAAAGAAAAGGCAGCCATTGTCCGTGAAGAGGCATACCGGTTACTGTCAAATAAGGGGCTTCTTATAGAAGTACTTATACTCAATATGTTAAAATTAAGTGCATGGTTCATGATACCTGGTATTTTATTTTATGAACAGGGCACATTTGCGTTTCCCTTTTTAGTGGGAACCGCGTCCATGATGACTGCACTGGCAGGGGTCATTCCGGCTCCGGGAGGTGTAGGGGCACTTGAATTTATATTTCTGACCTTATATACACCTCTGGTGGGGGCTGTGGCAGCAGCTTCAGGAATGTTGTTGTACAGAGCGTCAACATACATACTTCCGTTTATCTTGGGAGCACTTGTAGTCATAAAAAATGCTAAACGAAAAAAATGAAAAATCTGATTTACGTCAGATTTTTCATTTTTGATGTGCGCCTTAATTTATGTTTACATTAAAATGTTTTAGGCTGTGTCAGAACAGATTTTACATGTTCAATTTCCTGTTGTGTTGCTTTGGCAGCAGGAACATAGTAGCTTTTTTCTCTCGCCACCTGATAAAGTTTTTCCTGAGACATTTCACATTCGCTGCGGATTTGTTTCAGGCATTGTTTTAATTCTTTGTTTTCTGTCTGCGGAATCATATCGCCGAACATTTTCAGTTCACCGTTTACTCCAACTAATGCATCAGATACCATTGTTTTTTCGTTCATATACGTCACCCCTTATAAAAATTTCATCAGTTCCTGTTTGTTTTTCATTGCAGAATTAGCAGCATCCTGGAAAAGCTTCTTTACCTCAGGATCCTCAGCCTGAGATGCATAATCAGTCATTTTACAGTGCGTTGTGTCATAGCCGCCAATCAGATGACGTAAATTTTGCAGATCAAGTATTGAAATATCAGACATAATCTGGCCTCCTTTGAGAAATATTATTTTCGAGGTTTATTATGTGCTAAAGGGCAGATAATATACATTAAACAGCCTATTCCAATTTAAATTTTTTATTTAGCAGATTGCACCCGAGGCCGCAGTCTTGTATGCAGGATAAATTCCGAAAATAACTCCCGCATTTCAGGTGATGTACGGTACATGCACTCCGGATGCCACTGCACACCAATGGCAAATGGATGTGAAGGCATCTCAATAGCCTCTATGGTCTTATCCGTTGCATGTGCACAAGCAGTAAGATTTTTTCCCAGCATTCCTACTGTCTGGTGATGATAACTGTTAACTTCCAGATGTGAACCAATATATTTTCTCAGCTGAGAATTTTTATCCACATTAATTTTGTGACTTACCTCAGCTCTGGAATAGGACTGCTGCATATGATTTAAGGGACGTCCGGGCTGAAGAGAAATATCCTGATATATGGTGCCGCCGCAGGCAACATTATATACTTGCATGCCCCTGCAGATAGAAAACATAGGTTTATTTGTATTTAACACGGCTTTCATTAAACGGATCTGAAATAAATCCAAAGTAATATCTGTCTGCCCAATACCATTTCGGGGCTCTTCTCCAAATAAGAGAGGCGTTATATCTCCTCCTCCGCAGAAAAGAAACCCATCACAAAAAGCGGTATACTCTTGAAGAACACTATCTGAGCGTATTAGCGGAAGAATAAAAGGAAGTCCTCCCGAATAACGTATGGACTGTATATATGTGTTAGTTACAAACTGTCTGTCATCCATGAGCCCACAGACTACAACTCCGATTTTGGGTTTCATAAGCACTCCTTTTTTCGCATAAGATAGTTCAGGCAGTGAAATACTTTACCTGATGTAGTGGTTATAGCGTATGTAAAAATGTGGTAAAATATACCTTGTATAAAAAGGTATATTTTATTTTAAAAGAAAGAAGGATTTGAAAATGTTAAATTTAGTGGATATGCATTGTGACACGATCAGCAGATTGATGGAACCAGAGCGAAAGGAAACACTGAAGCAGAATAGTTTGAATATAAATGAAGAAGGACTGGTAAAAGCAGGTACTCTTGTTCAGTTCTTTGCATGCTTTGTAAGTGCAGCAGCATATGAGAAAAACAAAAAAGCTGACTTTATGGGAAAACAACCTAAGGTGGTGTCACCGGAAGCCTGGGAAGGCGCATACCAGGCCGTGCTGAAGATGGCAGAGCGTATGGACCAGGAGCAAAGCGAGAAAATAAAAGTAGTACATAGTTATCAGGAGATTATGGATAACAAAAAACAAGATATAATTTCAGCCATAAAAACAGTGGAGGAAGGCGGGGTAATCGCAGGGCAGTTATCCAGACTTGATATACTGTATCATGCCGGTATACGTCTTATTACCTTGACCTGGAATTATGAGAACTGCCTTGGATATCCTAATTCCAGGGATAAAAACATAATGACAAAAGGTCTTAAACATCTGGGCGTACAAACGGTAGAGCGTATGAACCAACTTGGCATGCTGGTAGATGTTTCTCACTTATCTGACGGCGGTTACTGGGACTGCATGAAAATAAGCAAGGCGCCAATTTGTGCATCGCACTCAAATGCCCGGGCAATTTGTAACCACCCCAGAAATTTATCTGATGAGATGATTCGTGCACTTGGAGAGTCAGGCGGGGTGGCAGGACTTAATTTTTATCCTGCATTTTTATGTGAAGGCAGAAAAGCCGTTCTGGATGATATTGCACGGCATGCAGCATATATGATTCGTACCGGCGGAGAAGATGTGGTGGCAATCGGCACCGACTTTGACGGATTTGACAATGAGGTTAGAAATCAATGGATAGGACACGTAAAAGACATGGAGCATGTCTGGATAGCAATGAAAAAACAGGGGATTTCAGAACGGCAGATTGAGAAAATTATGGGCGATAATGCCCTGCGGGTAATAAAAGATGCAATAAGTTAAAATTTGTTAAGTTATTTCGTACATAATATCAGGATTTCCTCTATAATATATATGTCATAAACAAATATGACTTATATATTATAGAGGGGGTTTTAGAATGAATGCGCAAGGCACATTTGAAGAGTACCTCAGACAAAGCAATCTATCAGATAATACCATTACATCATATCTGTGGACTGTTGAGTTTTATGAGACTCATTATGAAAGTGTGACAAAAACAAATCTTCTGAGTTACAAAGGTTATCTGATGGAAATGTTTAAACCCAAAACGGTAAATCTTCGAATTCAGGCAATGAACAAGTATCTGCAATATCTGGAAAAAGAAGAACTGCAGATAAAAGCAGTAAAAGTCCAGCAAAAGAATTTTCTTGAAAACGTAATCAGCAATGGGGATTACATGTATCTAAAAAAGCAGCTGAAAAAAGAACCAAACAAAGAATGGTATTTTGTGGTATGGTATCTGGCTGCAACGGGAGCTCGTGTAAGCGAACTGATCCAGATTAAAATAGAAGATGTTGAACTTGGATATCTGGATTTGTACACAAAGGGAGGCAAAATAAGACGGTTATATATTCCATGCAAGTTACGTAAAGAGACACATCAGTGGCTGAATGAAATAAACCGATCTTCCGGTTATCTATTTTTAAATCGTTTTGGAGAAAGAATTACAGCACGAGGAATATCCCAGCAATTAAAAATTTATGCGGACAAGTTTGGAATCGACAAAAAAGTGATATATCCCCATTCTTTCCGTCATCGGTATGCAAAAAACTTTTTGGATAAATTTAATGATATCGCATTACTTGCCGATCTTATGGGGCATGAGAGTATTGAAACTACAAGAATTTATTTACGGCGAACGGCTAGCGAACAGCAGGCATTGGTTGAAAAGATTGTGACATGGTAAAACTCCAGCTATCTCTCATGTGACGAGAAGCTGAAGCTCAGAATGAAAGCACCTTTTGATAGTGCTTATTATGTGAAATTGATATATTAATATAAATAAACTTCTTAAAAATAAAGTCTTTTTATATTCTATAGCTAATATCGACATAAAAATTATTTACATAAGTGTTTTTTTATCTTTTTTCATTCCAACTTATTAAACAATTATTTATTATATTTACCTTCGTAATATCCTTAAAACACTGGAAAACCGAGCATTCCAAAGACATCTTCACATAATAAGCATTATCGGAAGTTGAGATAAAGTTTTACATGGAGGTGAAGAGGAATGTTATCTTTGGGAAGGAATCCAGGCGAATACGTCATGATAGGTGACAATGTTGTCGTACAGGTGGTTTCTATGGACGGAGAATTGCGCCTTGCAATTGATGCTCCAAAAGAAATGATGATTCAGCGCGGTGAAATTTATGAGAAAGAACATAATCGCCCGGGCTGTATCAGAGAAAAATCCAATATGACACGAAAAAAACGCCGGTAAAATAAGGCGTTGATTAAAGGTTTCATCTGCCTATATCGACCGGTCGGGCAGTTGAGATATATTACATAACACAAAAGCAACAAGGGGAAAAGGATGTCCCCGTAAAACACAAGGAGGTAATTATAATGAGAATTCAACACAACATCGCGGCGTTAAACTCATACCGCAACTTAACAAACAATAACAGTGGAGTATCTAAAAACCTGGAGAAATTATCCTCAGGATACAGAATCAACCGTGCAGGTGATGACGCAGCCGGACTCGCTATTTCAGAAAAAATGCGTGCTCAGATCACAGGTCTTGAAACAGCACAGAAAAATGCCAATGATGGTATTTCTCTTGTACAGACAGCAGAAGGTGCTTTGACAGAAGTACACTCTATGCTGAACCGTATGGTAGAGCTGGCTGATCAGTCTGCAAATGGTACCTACGATAATGATACTGACCGTGCAAATCTTGAAAAAGAGGTAACTTCACTTAAATCCGAAATTGACCGTATTGCAAAAGGAACTAATTTTAATGGAATAAAATTATTAGACGGTTCTCTAAATAATGGTACTACTGCAAAATTACAGTTTGGTACTACCGCTATTGATGCGTCTGCTGGAAGTAAGTTTACTGGAACAATCGAGTTTAAAACTGATAAAGCTGCTGACGAAGGTATTAGTGTAGAAATCGATAATGATGGTGCTTCAATATCAATATCTTTAGGATCAAAAACTGCATCTTCATACAGTGCAAACCAGATTAATCAGGCAGTAAAAGACGCTGTTGCAACAGCATTAGCTGGTGGTGCTGTAAATGATAGAACTGCTGTTTCAGCGTTATCTTCATTTAATGCTTCATTTACTGGTAACCTTTCTATAAGTGCTTTAGCTGAGGTGGGTACAGGTGAAGTCGCTACTACTACAGATACCACAAAAGCTGGTCTGACACTGCAAATCGGTGATACTGCTGATTCTTTCAACCAGTTAAATGTTAATATAGGTAATATGAATGCTGAATCTTTAGGAATTGGTACTATTGATATCTCAACTCAAGAAGGTGGAAAATCTGCCGTTGAATTAATAAAAAAAGCAATCAATAAAGTTTCATCAACACGTGGTGATCTCGGAGCTGCTCAGAACCGTCTGGAGCACACCATCAACAACTTGAGTGTTACAACAGAGAACATGACAGCTGCAGAAAGCCGTATCCGTGACGTTGACATGGCATCTGAAATGATGAACTATACAAAGAATAATATTCTTGTACAGGCATCTCAGGCTATGCTTGCACAAGCTAATCAGGTTCCTCAGGGAGTTCTTCAGTTATTACAGTAATTTTAAGTTTAAAAGAATTATTAATTATAAAGACTGCTTCACAGTTGATTTCAGGCTGGGAAGCAGTCTTTTCATGCTACATAAATACCGGCTTATCCACCCCGGATAACACTTCTACCTGATACATATCGGCATAACATGTTCTTTCTATGGTTTCTTTTGCACGGGTGGTGATATAGTAATCACTGATCTGAAACAAGGGACGTTCATTTGGCAAATGATCTACAAGTAATTTAATATTGTGATTTTCTTTATTGCCTATATGTACCAATGTTTGATTTATTAGTGCTGTATACTGCTTTGTCATTGTTTCCTTTAAGCTGTCATGTGTTGCATTCACATACAATAGTAGTTCTGCTTCATCAGGATCAAATTTGCGGCAGAATTGATGGAGTATGTATTCAATTAAAGGGTAGTCAGCATCAAAATCAGGAAATAAGAGATATATAGGTTTAGTTTTCTTATAGGTCAGGGGTTGAACATTAACTTTGGATTCCCGATGAAATCGTTTAATAAATGTTTCAATGGGAAGTGCAAAAAACAGTTTGTTTTGCTGAAGTTTTTCTTCATCCCACAGCCACCATGATATAGCTAATAACTGTTGGATTTGCTCTTCTGTAAATCGATAGCCGATTACTTTTGCAGGATTCCCACCTACAATGGCGTAAGGAGGTACATCTTTTACCACGTGTGAATTTGCAGCAACAACGGCACCATTATGTATGGTCACCCCACTCATTATGGTTGCACTGCTTCCAATCCAGACATCGTTTTGAATCAGAATCTGGTTATGCTGGGGGAGAGTGTTTTTTAATGCTAAGCTCTGTAAAAATGTGCATACACCGGTAGTGATATGCTTGTAATCATGATTTAATGACAAGATAAATTTAATGTTATCGGCCAAGGAGCAATATTTACCAATTTGAAGGTTATGACTGATTAAATCAGGATCAAAGTTAACACCGCTTTGAATTTCACCTGATACGATATAGGAATCCCGGCCCATAACTGCTACAGGAAAGGGTGGTTTATTTTCGTCCATTACAACGGATAATGGGGTGGATGTTGTGAGTTCATTTGGAAGTATGGCTATATTTATAATCATGATATATGTCCTCCATTGATGCTTTTTTCTGTTTCTTCTATTGATGCTTTTTACTATTTCTTCTATATTAATGGATATATTCCCACATGTGTCCAATTATGCGGCGGGCTTTCTTGAATTTGTTAAAGAAAAGTCTGTTATCACATTTATGATGTAAAGTCATAATGTAATATTAGAGTTATTATGAGAATAATTACAACTATAATATGTAATCGTGTGAGGAGAAATTATATGGATGAGAATATTCTGTATATTCATACAGAAGAATGCAGGCGCCCCAGGATGCAGGGGTCTGTACTGGCAAGCCGGCTGGAAATCACGGGGGCTCATCAGGCAAGGGTTACAGCCGAAGTGACATTGGTAGTTGTTGCCTATAACCGGGTTGATAAGACCAAAAGATGTGTGGAAAGTATTTTAGCTCATACAAAGGATATTGATTACAATCTTATATTGATTGACAATGGTTCTGAAGATAATACATTAGCCTATTTTCAGTCAGTGCCTTTTGAAAAGAAAAAAATCATAAGGATAACAAAAAATATAGGGGGAATGATGCCTTTTACTTACATGGACTTTCAAGACATAGGAGAGTACATGGTATTTATTGCTAATGACCTAGTACTGACGGAGAATTGGCTGAAAAATCTGCTGATCTGTGTGAAATCGGACAGTCGAATAGGAATGGTCGTGCCGTTTTCTTCTAACTGCAGCAATTATCAGGGGGTTAACTTACCTTTTGCTACAGAGAAAGAAATGCAGGAAAAGGCCTCGGCCTTTAACCAAAGCGATCCAAAAAAGTGGCAGGAAAGACTGCGTTTAATCACACTGGCACCGCTATTTAGAAAAGAGGCATTGTTTGCAATAGGATTTCCTCTTTTCGATCCTGCCTTTTTTCATGATTTTGCCGATGATGATGTCACATTTCGCGTACGGCGAATGGGCTATAAAGCAATGCTTGCAGGAGATACGTGGATACATCATGACCATCACCGGCAGATTGCAGGAGATAAAGATCTGGTAGAACTTCAGCAGTCTCTGGCTGCGGGACGTCTTATTTTTAAAGAAAAGTGGCACGGGATAGATGCGTGGGAGGATGTAAACAACTTCTATCTGGATATCCTACCCTATCTTTCTTTCGAAAAGGCAGAAAATCTTCAGATGCTTGGCATAGACGTACGGTGTGGGACACCACTGCTGGATGTGAAAAATCACTTAAAAAGTTTTGGAGCAGAAAATCTGGAAATCTCTGCATTTACACAAGAATATAAGTATGCACCTGACCTGGAAACGGTGTGTAATGGTAAAGTAGTCTGTGATAGGATTACGTTTATCAAAGAACATTTTTTGGAGAACCAGTTTAATTATATTGTGATTGGCAATCCAATAGAAAAATATAAAGATCCTGAGGTGTTAATACCAGAAATATTTTCTCTTGTTAAGAAAGGTGGTCTGATGATTCTGTCTCTTGAAGAATCGTTGAATCGTCTATATGGAAAAGTTTTGAAACAAGGAAATCTATCGTTTTGTCATGTCAGAAATGGAAACCCTTTGCAGCAGGAATTCGTACTGGGAATAGAAAAAAAATAAAACACAGGGTGCTGTAAATTTTCTTGAATGCTGTCTGCAGGTAAAGAGATTTGCAGCACCCTTATGTGATTAAATAGAGATAAAGTTAAAGCTATTAAAGTATTATAGGTTCTTGTATATATTCCTGAAAGCTCATCAGGTTCAGATCCCGAGGAGAAAGTACAGCCTGATCAAGGGGGACAGGCCACTGTATTCCTATATCGGCATCGTCAAAGCGGATGCCTGTATCGGTTGTTTTATCGTAACTGCCGTCACACTGATATAGTAATAAGGTATTGTCCTCCAAAGAAAGATAACCATGTGCAAAACCCCTGGGAATATACAGTGCATAATGGTTCGCGGCACTTAAAGTAAACCCCTGCCATTTTCTAAAGGTAGGGCTATGGGGGCGAAGGTCTACCATCACATCATAGACGCTGCCGAAGGGTACACTGACCAGTTTTGCCTGAGGATTGCTGGTTTGAAAGTGAAGTCCTCTTATAACATGTTTAGCTGAGCTTGAAACAAAAGATTCAGTGAGCTGAAAGTTAATTCCATTTTGTTTATAGATATCTTTCTCGAAAATTTTTGTAAATCCACCCCGTACATCTTCTGCGTAAAAATTATTGATATAATAGGCGCCCTCAAGATCCAGTGCATTAAAGGTAAATCCGGCCATGGTCATTCTTCCTCCTGTATCCAGTTTATGGTGTTTCTTATTCCCAGAGCGAAATCGATGGCGGGTATAAATCCGGTATCTTGCTTAACCGCCCCTATATCGAATTCCTTATAACTTAGCGAAACGCCGTTAAACGGAAGGTCTCCCAGGCCAAGGGAAATGGACGGATCAACCTGATCCCTCATTTCACATAAAAAGTCTTTAAGGGGGCGAGGTCTTTGATTTCCTATATAATAAGTACGATTGGATATGCCTTTCTGGGCAATTGAAATAAATGCTTTGGCAGCATCTGTGATATACAAAAAATCATATAGCTGTTCTCCGGCAGAAAAAGAGCAGTGCTCGCCTTTAAGTAGTTTTCGCAGACTGGTGTTGATCAGCCGGGGACTTCGTTCTCCGGGACCGTAAATATTAGAAATTACTGCACGGATATAGCTGATGCCCAAATCCCCTGCCACAGCACGAGCCATATAGTTTGCTTCTAGTTTTGCACTGGAATATAGCGTATTAATACCCGGTGCAGATTCTCCCTTCATGTACTCGGCAATTTCGTACTCCATAATACTGGAAGCAAACACAAAACGTCTGCAGTTCATCGCTTTGCACGCATGGAGTGTGTCGCAGGTGTATTGGATATTACGCAGCTGAATCTGATAATCACTTCTTAAGGGGCCTGATCCTCCTGTCCAGGCAAGATGAAATAGCACATCCACATCCCGGTCAGAAATAAGTTGATCAAGTTTCCAAAATTCGGACATCTCGCAGTAGATGATTTTTAGATGAGGCAGATCTATGATTTCCTCAGTATGGGACTGAGGGCTTCGTACCACGGCAATTGTTTCAATGCCCTGTAAAGACAGGGCTTTACATAAGGCGGTACCAATAAAACCGCTGGCTCCTGTAACCATTACTTTTTTCATTGGCTCACCGCCTCAATAATGGTATTTGCCATATAGTCAATCATTTCATCTGTCAGTCCCGGATAGACACCTACCCAGAAAGTATTATGCATAATGTAGTCTGTCTGTTCCAGTGTTCCTGCGATGCGGTAAGCATCTGTTCCCCGTATTTGATCAAAACAGGGATGCTTAATCAGATTTCCGCTGAATAAAAGCCTTGTTTGAATGTGATGTTCCTCCAGATATCGTGTTACTGTATTTCTGGAAAGTTCATATTTGGGATTTACGGTAATCAAAAACCCGAACCAGGAGGGGGTGCTGTTTGGGGCGGGAACAGGCATTATCAGCTTATCCTGTAAAGGCGTCAATGCTTTGTGGAGTCTGTTCCAGTTATGCCTGCGGCGCTCAATAAATTGAGGCATTTTTTTTAACTGTTCACAGCCGATAGCGGCCTGCATATCTGTAACTTTCAAATTATAGCCGAAGTGGCTGTACACGTATTTGTGGTCATAACCAAAGGGGAGTTCACCGTGTTGGCCGTTAAAGCGGCAGCCACAGAAATTATCGCATCCGGAGGGACATATACAGTCTCTGCCCCAGTCACGAAAAGATAAGATTAAACGATGCAGCAGAGGATTGCTGGTATATACGCAGCCGCCTTCTCCCATAGTCATATGATGGGGGGGATAAAAACTGCTGGTACCAATATCACCCCAGGTACCTGTATATCTGGTTTCTTCGCCTATGGTATATTGTGAGCCAAGGGCATCGCAGTTATCTTCAATCAGCCAAAGCTTGTTTTTGTCGCAGAAGTCTTTAACCACAGAAAGATCAAAAGGATTTCCCAGTGTATGTGCAATCATCACGGCTTTTGTCTTTGAAGACAGAGCTTCTTCTAATTTGGCCACATCAATATTGTATTGGGGAATAGTTACATCTACGAAAACAGGAACTGCACCATATTGCAGAATGGGAGTTACTGTAGTGGGAAATCCGCAGGCTACGGTGATTACCTCGTCCCCTCGTTTGATCTGACGTTCACCCAGTTCAGGAGCAGTTAAAATCATAAATGCAAGCAGATTAGCAGATGATCCGCTATTTACCAAATGGGCATATTTGACTCCCAGCCAGTCACCGAATTCTTTTTCGAACTGAACGGCAAAACGACCTGTAGTGAGCCAGAAATCTAACAAAGCATCTGTCAGTGCACAAACTTCCTTTTCATCAAATACACGTCCTCCGTAGGAAATACGACTGTCAGGATGAAAAGGTTCTTTCGTATCTTTAAATGCATGATAGTAGTCGGTAATTAAATGTTTAATTTCTTCTCGGGCTTTGGGTTCATTTTCCCAGATGCTCATATCATTCCTCCTGTTTAGTTACTCTTGTTCCAAAAAGGCATTGATTTGCTGATCCATACATAGACGGATATCGCCGCCTGCAATCCAGCATTTGCTCCATTCAATCACTTTTTCTATAGCTATCTCCAGATTCCATCGGGGAGACCAGTTAAATAACTGTTTTATTCTAGCACAATCTAGTTTTAAAATACCAGATTCATGTGGACCCTGGTCAGAAAGATGTACGGATTTTATATCGCCGCCCCATTTTTGAATAAATAAATCCACCAAAGCTCCTGTCTGGTAACAATCCTTGTCTTCTGGTCCCACATTATAATAGCCCTGGTATTTTTTGTCCTCATATTGCAGAGCAGCAATCATAAGATAAACGTACAATGGCTCTAAAACGTGCTGGTATGGACGGATAGAATAGGGATTTCTTACGATAATATCTTCTTTATTTGCCGCTCCGCGGATACAGTCTGGGATTATGCGGTTTTCTGAAAAATCTCCTCCGCCGATTACATTTCCTGCTCTGGCAGTGGAAATTGCGGTACATGTGTCTCCAAAATAGCTGTTCTTATAGGAATGGGTAACTAACTCCGAGCAGGACTTAGAATTAGAGTAAGGATCATATCCATCCAATTCATCTGTTTCCCGATATCCCCATACCCACTCTTTATTCAGGTACACTTTATCGGTGGTGACGTTTAAGAAAGACCTTACACAATCGGTTCTGCGTATACATTCCAAAATATTCACAGTACCCATAATATTTGTCTCATAAGTATAGGAAGGATTACGATAGCCTTCTCTGACAAGGGGCTGTGCAGCAAGATGAAAAACAATCTCAGGACGCACGTTCATAAACACTTTTTGCAGGGCATCCAAATCGCGGATATCACCGATTTCGGAATCAACATCAGAAGAAATACCGGCAATGTCAAAGAGTGAGGGGGCACCAGAGGGCGTTAGCGCATAACCGGTTACCTTTGCACCGGCGTTTTTCAGCATCTTACAGAGCCATGCACCTTTAAATCCGGTATGGCCGGTCACAAACACTTTTTTGTCTTTATAAAACGATAATTGAAAATCCATTAGACCTCCCATAGTTTCCAGGGAGCCTTTTTGCAGCTCCATAATTTTTCCAGTTCCTGTTTTTCCCGCAGCGTATCCATGCATTGCCAGTAACCATTGTGGGTATATGCCATAAGCTGATTATTATTCACCAGCTGATACATTGGCTGTTGCTCAAAAATAGTGTCATCATCGTCAATGAAATCAAAAATCTCAGGTTCGAAAATCATAAACCCGATATTAATCAAGTTTCCATCCAGATCAGACTTTTCTCGAAATGCACTTACCAGTCCGTTTTCACCAATATCCAGTATACCTTTACTTTGTCCGAAATTGTATACAGATACGGTTCCTGTTTTTTTGTGGGCGCTGTGAAATGCTAAGAGTTTCTCAATGTTTACATTTCCCACAGCATCACCGTAAGTCATCATGAAGGTCTCCTTTCCAATAAACTCCCTGATACGTTTTATCCTTCCGCCAGTCTGGGTATTCAGGCCGGTGTCAATGACCGTGACTTTCCAGGGTTCCATGTGCTTGTTGTGAATGATTACTTCATTACCATTTGTAAAATCAAATGTAATATCAGAGGTGTGCCAGAAGTAGTTGGCGAACCATTCTTTAATCACATGTTGTTTATAACCGGCGCAAATAATAAAATCGTGATAGCCATAATAGGAGTAAATCTTCATGATATGCCAGAGAATGGGCATACCCCCTATTTCTATCATTGGCTTAGGAATAAACTGAGACTCTTCAGAAATACGTGTTCCAAACCCTCCTGCTAAGATTACTGTTTTCATTTAAGCAAATTCCCTTCTAAGACAATTTCACCGTAATGGCAAAATATGTTACTATATTAGTATATTGCATCAACACTTAAGTGGTGCTATAATAGGAAAGATAAAATTTTCACAGACAAAAAAAGAATCAAGGAACGAGAGAAAAATGGAGGGTTTTATGGAAAGTAAGAAGATTATACAGGTTGAAGAAAAAGTACCTTTTAAGATGTTGGTACCTTTGAGTATCCAGCACATGTTCGCAATGTTCGGGGCATCAGTGCTGGTTCCTTTTATATTTGGAATCAACCCGGCAGTTGTACTCTTTATGAATGGTATTGGTACATTATTATTTATTTTCATTACAAAAGGAAAAGCACCGGCATATCTTGGCTCCAGTTTTGCATTCCTTGCACCGGCAGGAATTGTTATCAGCAAATGGGGCTATAATTATGCTCTGGGAGGCTTTGTGGCAGTGGGAATCTGCGGATGTATTGTGGCATTGATTATTTATAAATTTGGTTCAGAATGGATTAATATTGTACTTCCCCCGGCAGCGATGGGACCTGTGGTTGCTTTGATCGGTCTGGAACTTGCGGGAACAGCTGCATCAAATGCAGGGCTTAAAGATGAAGTAATTGATATGAAAAATGTGATTGTATTTCTTGTTACGTTATTGACAGCTGTGATTGGCTCGGTAGTATTCCGCAAGTTTTTATCGGTCATTCCGATATTGATTGCAATAATTGTAGGGTATGTAGCGGCACTTCTATGTGGTATCGTAGATTTCAGTCAAATTACCCATGCAGCATGGCTGTCTATGCCAAACTTCACAACACCTAAGTTTAAATGGGAGGCAATCATTATTATTCTGCCGGTACTACTGGTGGTGACTTCGGAACATATCGGGCATCAGATCGTAACAAGCAAGATTGTGGAAAGAGATTTAATTAAAGATCCGGGACTTCATCGTTCATTGCTTGGAGACTATATATCCACTACACTTTCTGGTCTGTTAGGTTCGGTTCCTACCACCACATACGGAGAAAATATTGGGGTTATGGCAATGACTAAGGTGTATAGTGTGTATGTTATCGGGGGCGCTGCCGTACTTTCTGTAATCTGTTCATTTATAGGAAAAATGACCACCCTGATCAATACCATTCCGGGTCCGGTAATCGGCGGAATATCTTTCCTGTTATATGGTATGATTGGTGCATCAGGTATACGTATTCTTGTAGATGCACAAGTTGATTATGGTAAATCAAGAAATATGGCCATGACATCCGTTATCTTCGTGACAGGGCTCTCAGGCGTTGCTGTAAAGTTTGGAACAATACAGCTTTCAGGTATGGTACTTGCCTGTGTAGTGGGTATGTTGATGGGATTAATGTTCTTTGTTCTGGATAAGCTGAAATTAACGAACGACAGAGAAGAGGGCTAATAAAGTGAATAAAAAAGCTTTAAGCAAAAAAACAAAAGTAATACTTCTTATAGCCGCTTTACTGGTGATCGGAGGCTGTATTGTAGGATATAGCGTATATAATGCAAAGCAGAATGATCAGCAGCAATTACAGGAATATGGCTGCTGTTAAACTCAAGATAGGTTAAATATAATTCATTAGTTTATTCGAAGTATAGTAGAATATTAATTATTTCTAGATAAAATAAAGTTTAATAAAAATTAAGCTTTAAAATGTTGACGAAATATGGTAAGATATGTTAAGAAAAATCGATAGCAAGAAATTGATTTAGTATTATCTTGTTTAGAATATGGAGCGGCTTTTAACGGCCGCATGATAGAGGAAAGGAATCCTGGCAGACTAGGGTACCTTTCTTTTTTTATGTAAAAAAGGGGTGCCACGCGGTCACTATACATTAGTGATTTTGCGGCACCCTTGTTATTTGTTCTTACAATAACGTGCTATTTGCTTAATTCGCAAAATATTTGTTTTGCGAAACAATATATTATATAACATATAATGAATTAACACACAATTAGTTTAGCCCCAAACCTCAGCATTGTCAACATAACTTTACAAATTTAGACTATTTCTTTGGTATTTCGCACTTATTTGTCTATATATTGGGGTTCAGGCAAATCATTCGTTTACTGAGTCATCAAAGATCCAAAATGTCTTAGGTGGATTTAAGTTATAGTTTTCCTCTTTTACAGGGAACTATTCTTGGTATACAAGGTGAAAGCTAGGGGGATTAAGGTTTATTTTTATGTTATTTAGAAGGCAGGAGGTTTATCATCCTATGATAGCCGTCAGATAAGCCGTCAACTTATTAAGCAGGAGGGAAAAATGGCAAAGCATGGAGAAAACATTTATTTAAGAAAGGATGGACGTTATGAAGGAAGGTATATAATCGGTAAAAAAGATAATGGGAAAACAGCTTTTGGTTATATTTATGACAAAAAGTACAGTGTGGTTAAGAGGCGCTTATCTATTGTCAAAGGTGAATATGCAAAAGGAGAAAAAACACCGGTCATCCTATTTAGAGATGGAGCTGTTTCATCCTGGCTACGGTATTGGCTGGAATTTTATGCTTCACCATACATTAAACAATCAACCTTGGAAAACTATCGAAGAATACTGGACAATCATGTAATTCCATTTATCGGTGATAAAAAGCTAAGAGAAGTGGATAAAGAAACCCTGGCAAATCTTTACGAAGAAATACAAAGGAAAGGAGGAAGTGTTGGCACGGCGCAAAATGCTTGTAAAAGGTTACGTTGTGCGCTGCTCATTGCCCAGGAAGAAAACCTGATCGGCACAGTTCCCGGTCTTCCTTTTCGAAAACCACCAGCACCGGTAAAAGCTCCACGCTGCCTTACTGAACGGGAACAATCACAGTTGGAAAAGCAGTTGTCTTTTGCGAATCCAAAAGATATCGCCATATTTCTGGGGTTGTATACTGGTGCCAGAATTGGAGAATGTTGTGCACTTAAATGGGAAGACATTAATTTTAAAGAACATGAAATCAGTATTTCACATACCTGTCAAAGAATTTCCATAAATGATGGTAGCACAAAAACAGCACTGCTTTATACACCGCCGAAAACAGATAATGCGGTAAGGATAATCCCAATGACAATCACTTTGGAAAAAGCATTGCTGCATATGTATAAGGAAAGAAAGCCAAGACCTTCATGCTTTGTGTTTGGAACAGAGCATGATCCTTTGGATCCGAGAGTACTGCAATATCACATGGTCAGACTAAAAAACCGTGCTCAAATAAAAGAAATTCATTTTCATACACTTCGCCACACCTTTGCCACAAGGTGTCTTGAAATGCAGATTGATGTAAAAACGTTGAGCGAACTACTTGGTCATAGTTCTGCAAAAATAACCTTGGACTGGTATTGCCACTCTTCACGCAGTAGAAAAAAGAAGCTAATACAAAAAATTGACACAAGTACACTGAATATTTAAGCCGTACAAAGCCGTCAACATTTTTCGAGAAACACCCAGTATATGAGGCTTGGCGGTTTGTTTCGCAAAACAAATATTTTATGAAAAAAAGATGAAAAAATTAGAGGATTAAATATGGAAAGATATATTGACATGCATTGTCATATCCTTCCGGGAGTAGATGATGGAGCGGTCAATGTAGAAGAAACAGAAAAAATGCTGCGCATTGCGTATAGCGAAGGGATTTGCTGTATTATTGCTACCCCTCATTATCATCCTCACAGGGGGAAGAAAGAACCTGCCATATTGAGAAGGCAGTTGAGCCTTGTACGCAAAATGGCACAACAGATTGATGAAAAGTTCCGCATCTATTTAGGCACTGAAATTTATTTCGGCCAGGATATTATAGAAAAATTACAGCAAGGCGATATTTTGACAATGAATAAGCGCAATTATGTGCTTGTTGAATTTTCACCATCAGATGGTTTTGGTTATATACAGCAAAGCCTTCAGCAGGTACAGTCATACGGGTATGAAGTGATTCTTGCCCATGCCGAGAGGTATATGTGTCTGGTACAAGATTTGGAGTTAATAGAGCATATTTGGAATATGGGAATACATATACAAATAAACGCGGGCAGTATAACCGGAGATGGCGGCAGACGCGCAAAACAGTTTGTAAAGACACTGATGGAACAGGATATGGTATTCGGAGTGGGAACAGACGCCCATCATGTTGGCGTAAGAGAACCAAGAATGAAAAAGGCGGCAGCCTATGTGAAGAAAAAATACGGAGAAGATTACATGAGGAGGATATTCTTCAGCAACGCAGCAAGCCTGCTGAGGAAAAGACAATAGAATGAGCCAGAGCACAATGATGAACCATGAAACAGATAATGATGAAATAACCATAGACCTGACAGACCTCTTGACCGTCATATGGCGGAGACTCCATTTGATTATTTTATCGGGAGTTTTGCTGGGACTAGTTGCATTTATCGGAACAAAACTTTTTGTGACGCCCATGTATACTTCAGTCACTAAGGTATATGTTTTGTCTAAGCAAGATAACGGTACCAATCTTACTTATAGTGACCTTCAAACAGGTACATCCTTGACAAAAGACTATATGGAACTGGTGAAAAGCAGACCTGTTCTGGAACAGGTAATTGCCATATTAAATCTGGATATGGACGTAGACAGTTTATCCGATGCGATTACCGTAGATACTCCTCAAGATACCCGAATCCTGCGTATAGCTGTTGAAAATGAAAATCCTAAAACAGCAAAAGAAATAGCAGATGCTCTTAGAGAATCAGTCAGTATTCAAATAACAGAAATAATGGATGCTGATTCTGTAAATACAGTAGAAATGGCAAACCTGCCTGTAACACCATCTTCGCCAAGCCTTACAAAGAATACAGCAATAGGAATCCTGTTGGGTATACTTTTGGCCATAGGCATGATTGTATTGGTTTACATCTTAGATGACACAATCAAGACACCTGAAGATGTGGAATATTATCTGGGGCTGAATGTGCTGACTTCTATTCCTATTCAGGAAGGATTCAAGAAATCAAAGAAAGTAAAAGGACTTTCAAGCAGACAGTTTTCAAAACAGATGAGGAAGTAAAGGGGTAAGAACAGGACATGCAGGAAATCACACTAAAGGCAATGAAGAAGGATTATCGAAGCAATGAGGCATACAAGACATTGCGAACAAATATTGAATTCTCGGGAGCGGATAATAAGGTTATTGTTTTTACCAGCTGTACACCTAACGAAGGAAAAAGCACGGTATCACTTTCTGTATCTGCATCCTTGGCAGAGGCGGGAAAAACCGTATTGTTCATAGATGCGGATCTGAGAAAGTCAGTATTGACAGCAAGGCATAGAGTTAATGGAACAATCAGAGGTCTATCCCATTTTCTGGCAGGACAGGCAGAAGTGGGGGACATTGTATATAAAACCCAGGAAGAAGGAATGGTTGTGGTTTTTGCCGGAGTAGTTCCTCCAAATCCGGCAGAGCTTTTAGGTCAGAAACGGTTCGAGTCTCTGATCACCAGTGCAAGAAAGGTTTATGACTACATTATAATTGATGCACCTCCTCTTGGAAGCGTTATAGACAGCGCAATTATTGCCAGACAATGTGATGCAGCAGTTATGGTCATTGCGGCAAACACGATCAGCCACAAGTTTGCAAAAATGGTAAAAGAACAATTGGAAAAATCAGATTGCCCTATTCTAGGGGTGGTCATGAATAAAGTAGATATGAAACAGAACAAATATTACGGCAAGTACTATGGTAAATATTATGGTGAATATGGAAACAGCAAAAAGTAGGAGATGGTTAGGATGAAACAACGATTGTTGACAGCAGCACTTCTAACAGGATGCCTTATATTGGGAATACTTGCCGGATTCATTTTACTTGGTCAAGACAAAAAGCCTCCAGTTATTGATCTGGAGAAAACAGACATTACTTATGAAGAAGGCAGTGATTATAGTTCATTATTAGAAGGAATTACAGCAAAAGATAATAGAGATGGAGATGTAACAAAAGACATCTTTGTATCCAGAATAGTTCCCATGGAAGAGAATAAGGCAATTGTGTATTACGGTGTTATGGATAAACACAAAAATGTAGGATCAGCCTTTAGAATTGTTACCTATGTAAAAAGTGAAAAAGAAAGCACCGATACTTCAGTAGAAAAGCAGTCTACAGAAGCGGTAACCAGTGAGAAGGCTCAAAAGGATAAAACAGATTCAACAGAAAACAAAGCAACACCTGAAGAAGAAGCACCGGTTCTTACATTAAATGCAGATTATACAACCATAGCAGCAGGAACAGAATTTGATACAATGGGCGTTGTTGCGCAGATAACAGATAACAAAGATGACGCTGATACATTGTTTAGTCAAATTACTGTGGAAGGGGAGTACGACATCAATACTCCGGGAGACTATCCCTTAAGTTATTACACCACAGACAGCGACGGTAATACATCAGAAGTACAGACATTTGTTTTGACTGTGCAGTAAAAGGAGCAGACAGGCGATGAATAAAAAGAAAAAAACACTTCATATGGGCGGGAAATTATTGACCATATTGCAGCTCCTTCTTTCAGCTGGCTTGTTGGGAATCATATGGAACAGTGGTGTACTTCCACTTAAATACATATTGGCCCTTGGAATAGTCATGTTGATTATGTTTGCCATAACTTTTGGTTTACAGCTGTTAAAAAATAAAATTTATATTTTGGGCATAGTTCTCAGTGTGTTAATCAGTGGGGGCTTGGTTATTGGAATTGTGTATTTCATGAAAACAGATGAAACCATGAAAGCTGTGGGCGGTGCTACATATAAGACTGATAACATGATTGTGGTAGTAAAAAAAGATAGTCCTGCAGAAAATCTTTTAGATGCCGGAAGTTACCGCTTTGGTATACAGACAGCAGCGGATCAGGATAATAACAAGTTAATGCAGGAAAACATAGAAAAGGCAGTAGGCAAAGAAATTAAAATAGTAGAATATAAAACGCCCGCAGAAGAAGCCGAAGCTTTACTAAAAGGACGAATCGAAGCTGCTATTTATAACGAAGCATTTACCGGTATTATTGAAGATCAAATAGAAGGCTATTCAGATCAGGTAAGAACACTATATCAATATGGTATTGACACAGAACTGGAGCAGGAAGAAACAAATATTGAAGAGCCATTTCACATTTATATCAGTGGTATCGATGTAGATGGACCAATCACCACAAACAGCCGTAGCGATGTAAATATCATTATGACGGTAAATCCGAATACCAAAAAAATACTGCTGACCAATACTCCTCGTGATTATTATGTGAAGATACCGGGAGTGTCAGGAGAACAAAAGGACAAGCTGACCCATGCCGGTATTTATGGAGTGGATGTCTCTATGAATACACTGGAAAGTATTTACGGCATTGATCTTACTTACTATGCGAGAGTGAACTTCACTTCCCTGATCAAAATTGTGGATGCACTTGGAGAGGTGGACGTAAACTCAGATTATGCATTTACCACCACACATGGGAATTACCCCATACAGCAAGGGGTGAATCATCTGAATGGAGAGGAAGCGCTGGGCTTTTCAAGAGAAAGATACAGCTTTGAAGACGGAGATAATCAGCGAGGAAGAAATCAGGAAGCTGTACTCACTGCTATTTTAAATAAGGCAATGTCACCTGCAATACTCACCAGTGCAGGTCAGATACTCACCAGCGTAAGTGACAGTGTGGAAACAAATATGACTTCGGAGGAAATGTCCAAATTTATCAATAACCAAATAGCAAGCCCTTCATCGTGGTCAATTGAATCCACAGCTGCAACAGGGACCGGAGATAACCAGACTTGTTTTTCCTCTGGAGACGAGGTTTTATATGTTATGAATCCGGATGAGGCATCTGTAAAGGCAGTTTCAGACAAGATGAAACAAATTATGGGAGAATAATAAAATAACCAGCATTGAACTAAGGGCTAAAGTAATAAACCGAACAACTGTCAGACGCTCAGAAACTGAAAAGGGGGAAGAGACAATGTATCAAAGTATAGCAAAAGACAAAAGAAGACATATTGATTTTATGATCATAGACAGCTTATGTCTGGAACTTGCATTTTTAATTTCTTATGTTATCCGAAATGGATTTAACAGAAATGGCTTTACCATACAGTACAGAAATATGGTGTGGGCAATTATTCTGGCAAATTTGTTGATTATATTTCTCTTCAACAGTTACGAGGGAATTGTACAGCGTGGTTATATAGAAGAATTAAAACAAGTTTTTATACAATGTACATTTATTATGGCAGTTCTTATTGTGTGGATGTTCGTGTTTAAAGAATCCAGCTCTTACTCAAGGATTGTTGTTTTATCCATGTATCCCATGAGTATATGCATAATGTATGCAGAGAGATTATTTTGGAAGCGCATTGTCCGCATGAGTATACGTGGAAAAAAGCAGCTGCGAAGAGTGATGATCATCTCTACGGAAGATTGGATTGAAGATGCTATAAATGGTCTAAATCAGCCCTATAGAGAATATCAGCTGATTGCGTGCGCTCTATATAATACAAGCAAAAGAAATATTGGTGACGTCATACAGTATGTTCCTGTTGTAGCAGACAGCAACAACGTGATTTCCTATGTAAAGGAACATGTAATAGACGAAATCTTTATCGATCTGCCCGGATGGGAAAAAGAAGCAGAAAGGCTGATGAATATATTTGTCAGTATGGGGCTTGTGGTACATGTAAACCTTGCCAAGTTTACTTCAAAAGTAGAAAACAAGAAAATACAGAGGCTGGCCAATTTTATGGTGTTATCTACTTGCATGAAGTTTGCCACACCAAGGCAGATGTTTCTGAAACGTATTTTAGATATGGCAGGTGCAGTTGTCGGTTTGGGCATTACTGGAATAGCTTTTCTCATCTTTGCTCCGATTATAAAAAAACAATCACCTGGCCCTGTATTTTTCGCCCAAGAAAGAGTAGGGAGAAACGGAAGGCGGTTTCGAATATATAAATTCCGTACAATGTATCCCGATGCAGAAGAACGGAAGAAAGAACTGATGGCACAAAACAAGATGCATGGATTGATGTTCAAAATGGACAATGACCCCCGCATAATACCAATAGGACATTTTCTAAGAAAAAGTAGCATAGATGAACTTCCCCAGTTTTGGAATGTACTAAAAGGTGACATGAGCCTTGTGGGCACAAGACCGCCCACAGTGGACGAGTATGAGCAGTATGAAGTAAGACATCGAAAACGCCTTGCCATGCGACCAGGTCTTACTGGGTTATGGCAGACCAGTGGAAGAAGCGATATCGTGGATTTTGAAGAAGTTGTGGGGTTGGATGCAAAGTATATTACGGAGTGGACACTGAGGATGGATTTGAAGCTGATATGGAAGACCGTTGGGATGGTAGTGAAGGGGGCAGGAGCTGTGTAGTTATAATGTTACTAATTACTACAGCAAACTTACTGTTATTATAAAGGTAGATATAATCTGCAACTATGTTCCACTGCTTAAAATGTACATAAAGAAAATTATTGGATAAAGATAGGTAGAGATTGCATTTGTTCTATCGATAGTAACCATAGGTGTTGAAGTCATATACTTCTCATCAAATCCAGCAAAATGTAGATGGTTTTACAAGTGTTTACCCAAAACTTTGAGTGGTATTTTGATGGTCGAGACGGGGAGTGTTGGTATTTTAGGATGTAATTTATAACAAGTAAAAACCAGCTACACTACAATGTTTATACTAAATATTTAATGTTGGATTTTAATGAAAAGGGATTATCATGGGAAGTAAATTAAGAATAGTAATGTTCGGTCATAAGAGAATACCTTCCCGTGAGGGAGGCGTCGAAATTGTAGTTGAAGAGTTGGCAACACGTATGGTCCAAAAAGGACATGATGTAACCTGTTATAATAGAGATGGACATCATGTTAGTGGCAAAGAATTTGATGGGTTGGAGATGAAGGAATTCAAAAAGGTAAGACTGAAGACAGTGTCAACTATTGAAGGAAAGGGAGTGGCTGCTGTTACATCTTCTTTTTTTTCGGCCTTGTATGCTGCATTAGGAAGATATGATGTGGTTCATATTCATGCAGAAGGTCCTGCAGTATTTTGTTGGTTACCGAAGATGTTCGGTAAAAAAATCATCTTGACAGTTCATGGACTTGATTGGCAGAGAGAAAAATGGCAGGGAGGCTTTGGCTCCAAATACATTCATCTGGGTGAGAGGATGGCTGTAAAATATGCTGATGAGATTATTGTGTTAAGTAAAAGTGTACAAGATTATTTTAGAACAACATATAAGCGAGATACAAGATTCATACCAAATGGTGTGATTAGACCAGAAAAAATGGAGGCTGATCTCATTAAAAAGAATTTTGGTCTTGAAAATGACAACTATATTCTCTATCTGGGACGTATTGTTCCAGAGAAGGGAGGGCACTATTTAATAGAAGCATTTCGACAAATTAAAACAAATAAAAAACTAGTAATTACCGGTGGCGCATCTGATACAGATGAGTATATGGATAAGCTGAGGAAAATTGCTGTTGGTGATGAAAGAATTATATTTACAGGTTTTGTCCAAGGAAATACTTTGGCAGAACTTTATAGCAATGCGTATGTGTATTGCTTACCAAGTGATTTAGAAGGAATGCCGCTAAGCCTACTCGAAGCAATGAGCTTCGGTAACTGCTGTTTAACTTCAGATATTGCTGAATGTGTAGAAGTTATTGAAGATAAAGCTGTCACCTTTAAAAAAAGCAGTATAGAAGATTTGAAAAAAAAACTTGAGGCGCTTTGTTTTGATGATAAACTGGTTCAGAAATATAAGAATTCAGCAGAGGATTTTATCTGCCATAAATATAACTGGGATGTAATTGTAGAGCTAACTATGATGTTATATAGATAATAAATGTCTACCATATAAGATTAAAAGGAATAAAAATATATGAGAATATTGATGATTAACAAGTTTCTTTACCCTAATGGGGGCAGTGAAACATACATATTCAAATTAGGTGAATATCTGGATAGACATGGTCACGAAGTCCAGTATTTTGGCATGGAACACAAAGGCCGTTGCGTTGGCAACCGGGCTAATGCCTACACCAGCGATATGGATTTTCACAAAGGGAGTAAACTTGCTAAGCTGTCGTACCCAATCAAGACGATTTACAGCAGGGAAGCAAGAACGCAGTTGCGAAAAGTGCTGGAGGAATTTCAGCCAGATGTCTGCCATCTCAATAACTTTAACTATCAGCTGACACCAAGCGTGATTTTGGAAATCGTGAGCTGGCGAAGAAAAGCAAACAGAAAATGTAAAATTGTCTTTACTGCACACGATTATCAGCTTGTCTGTCCTAACCACATGTGCAACAATCCGAACACGCATCAGAATTGTGAGAAATGTTTGAGAGGAAGCTACCTAAACTGCACAAAGGGGAAATGTATTCATGGCAGTATAGCAAAGAGTATTGTTGGCACGATGGAAGCTACATTTTGGAAGTTAAACGGTGCTTACAAGTATATAGATACGATGATTTGTTGCTCTACTTTTATGAAAACGAAGCTTGATATGAATCCTCTGTTCGCAAAAAAAACCGTGGTGCTGCACAACTTTATTGACAAGGTGGAAATGCAGAATACACCTAAAAATGACTATGTTCTCTACTTTGGTCGATTCTCTGAGGAAAAAGGTATTGGCACTTTGATTCAAGTTTGTAAAATGTTGCCGGAGGTTCAATTTACCTTCGCTGGTACTGGTCCGCTGGAAGAGAGCATCAACGGGATAAAAAATATCAAGAACGTGGGCTTCCAAAAAGGCAGGGCGTTGGAGAAACTGATTTCAGAATCACGGTTCTCTATCTATCCGTCCGAGTGGTATGAAAATTGTCCGTTTTCGGTGATGGAAAGCCAGATGTACGGCACGCCAGTTTTAGGATCGAATATTGGTGGCATTCCAGAGTTGATTCACGTAGGCAAGACCGGCGAGTTGTTTGAAAGCGGTAATACTGAAGCTTTGAAGGTTAAGATTCAAAAGTTGTGGGCGGATAAAAAACTAACGGAGGAGTATAGCAGGAACTGTAAGGATATTAACTTCGATACAATTGAGGAGTACTGTAGGAAGATCATGAAGCTTTACGGAGAAAAGAAGAAAGCAGCGTATACAGCTGTTAAGGGAGATAAATAAATGTATAAAAGTAGTGGCGAGAAAAAATTGAATGGTACGGTCATTGTTACTTATCGCTGTAATGCTCGTTGCTTAATGTGCAACCGTTTTAAAGCACCCTCCAAGCCAGAGGAAGAAATTAGTTTGGAAACAATCAAGAAACTGCCGAAGATGTATTTTACTAATATCACTGGCGGTGAGCCCTTTATCCGCACTGACCTAAAGGATATCGTACGTGAACTTTACAAGAAGTCTGATCGTATCGTTGTTTCAACGAATGGTTTCTTTGAAGATCGTATCGTGGACTTATGTAAAGAGTTTCCGCAGATTGGTATTCGTATTTCAATCGAGGGTTTGGAGCAGACAAACAACGAAATCCGTGGCTTGGATAATGGCTACCAGCGGGGATATGGAACACTAAAAAAACTGCTTGAGATAGGTATGAAAGATGTTGGATTTGGCATGACAGTGCAAGATAAAAACGCCTCTGACCTTGTGCCATTGTACAAAATCAGCAATGAGATGGGTATGGAGTTTGCAACAGCGTCGCTGCATAACAGTTTCTACTTTGTGGAAGCAAAAAACATCATACATGACCGCCCGATGGTAGCCAAGAATTTTGAAAAACTAGTCAATGAGTTGTTGCAGTCGAACAGCCCAAAAAAATGGTTTCGGGCATATTTCAACCATGGTTTAATCAACTATATCTATGGTCAACAGCGGTTACTGCCCTGTGACATGAGCTTCGATACTTTTTTTATTGATCCTTATGGTGATGTAATGCCTTGCAATGGCACAAAGGACAAGGAGGTCATGGGCAATCTCAACGAGCAGAGCTGGAATGAGTTGTGGAACAGCATTCAGGCAGATGAAGTTCGCAAGAAGGTTTGCTGCTGTGACCGTGATTGTTGGATGATTGGCTCCGTTTCCCCGGCAATGCATAAGTACATGTGGAAGCCTGCAACATGGGTGATCAAACACAAGTTTAAGGCTCTATACAGTGAGCATCCATACTCTATGTATGAGAATAAGATTTGTCGTGACTATCGTGATGCCAAAGTTACAAAAGAGGAGTTAGATAAGTGCAGTACCTGTGATATGTGTGCTGTAGTTAACAACGGTTTGAGCGAAGCTAGTAAGGAGCAACTGAAGTATAAGACCGGAGAGGATATTGTAGAAGCAGATATAGCTAGCCAAATGAAACCATAATATACTGGAAGGAATAGAAATGCTTAATGACGATAAATTGAAACATTTGCAGAAATGTGAATTGCTCATTGCAGATGAGATTAAAAGAATATGCGATAAGAATGATATTAGGTATTTCATGGTAGCTGGTACAATGCTAGGTGCTATCAGACATCAGGGATTTATTCCTTGGGATGATGATATGGACTTTGGCATGGAGCGCGCAGAGTATGAAAAATTTTGTAAGATCTGTAAAACTGAGTTATCGCAAGCTTTTAAACTTCAAACGTGGGATACCGATAATAGTTATCCTTTTTCGTTTGGAAAGATTCGATTAAACAACACACATATTAGAGAATTGTTTGCATCTCCACATAATAGTTGTGATGGTATTTTTGTTGATATTTTTCCATTTGATAATGCTCCTGATGACTCTAAATTATTTAAAAAGCAAGGTTTTTATTACTACTTATTTAAAAGGGCACTATGGTTGAAAAAGGGGTATGGGATAAATATAAAAAAGCAAGGACTAAAACAAAAGGTTAAATATGAACTTATTTCTATTGCTTTGGCGATAATTCCATATCGATACTTGAAATACTGCTTTAACAGAGTGATACAAAAATATAATGCAATAGAAACAAAAAGGCTTGTCTTTGATGCACCATATAGTTATGAAAAAAACTGTGTAGAGAGGGAATGGGTATTAGATCTTACGTCTTATCCATTTGAAAACAATAGTTTTCCTGCATTTAAATCGTATAATACGTACCTTGCTCATCTTTATGGAGATTATATGGAGTTACCTGAAATTAGAAAACGACATAGCCATGACATTCTAAGTGTAGAGTTTGGAAAATATTCGTCGTATGGAGTTCAAAATACATGAGAAATGCAATCATTTTAGCCGCGGGAAAATCTTCCCGCTTTGCCCCGTTTACTTACGAAAAACCTAAGGGACTTTTTCGTGTAAAAGGTGAAATATTAATCGAACGACAGATTGAGCAGCTACGAGAAGCCGGAATCACAGAGATTTATGTGGTTGTTGGCTATATGAAGGAAAAGTTCTTTTATTTGGAACAGAAATGTGGTGTTCGACTTTTCGTGAATAATGAGTTTGGTAGGAAGGGAAACCTTTATTCTCTATATGTGGCAAGAGAACATTTTACCAATACATATATCTGCTGTGCAGACCACTATTTCGTGCATAATCCCTTTCTTATGACTAATGAGGATAATAAATCATACAGAGCAGTGTCTTATCAGACGGGAAAGTTTAGAGAATTTGGAGTTACTTGCTCCGATGCGGGTGTAATTACTGAGTTTTTTGTGGGGGGTAAAGATTCTCTAGCAATGGTTGGACACGCTTACATGAATGAGCGATTTAGTCATTTATTTCGCACGTTGATAGAATCCGAAATTAACGATTTTGGCGTGGCTTCTATGTTTTGGGAGGAGTTCTATGCCAAACATATGAGTAGACTCACTTTCTATAAAAAAGAATTTGAGGAAGATGAAATACTGGAATTTGATAGCATAGAGGATTTACGAAAGTTTGATTCAGAATTTCTAATGAATGTAGATTCGGGAATTATCACGAACATAACACAGACACTTCATTGTAATCCTAACAATGTAAGAGATATTGAGGTTATTAATGCTGGGCTTACAAATGTATCGTTTGCTTTTGAATGCGACGGTCAAAAATATGTATATCGTCATCCGGGAGGAACGGCAGGAAACTTGATTAATCGTCAATCAGAACTGTTTGCTCAGATCGCAGCTAAAGATATTGAAATTGATAAATCAGTCATTCACATGGAGTTGTCCGGCTGGAAGGTATCTTACTTTGTTGAAAATGCAAAGAATTGTGACTTTGAAAAGTCAGAGGAGCAGTTACAGATTGCTATTGAATACCTCCACAGACTTCATGCAGTTACACCTGATGATACAGTTAAAGTATTTGATAATGTAGCTGAGGGGAAAAAGCTCATGGCAATAGCTTCTGCAACGAAAGGAAATCTTGCAAGAGAATTTGCAGGTTTGATTAAAAAGGTGGAACGTCTCTATCCCTTAGTAAAAGCGGATGCTCAAAGGATGGGATTTGGATTGGTTCTTTGTCACAATGACACTTACGAGCCCAATTATCTCTATGATGATAAGGGTAATATTTACTTGATTGATTGGGAGTATGCTGGTCTCAATTACGCTGCTAATGATATTGGATGCATTTTATGTAGATACGACTGGACCGACGAACAGATAGAGAGATATTTGAAAGCATTTGTAGGACATGATCTGACGGAAGAGGAACGTAGATATTACATGGCTTTTATTCCAATATCGGCATTTTATTGGTTTTGTTGGGGATTGTATAAAGGCAGTGTAGGCGATGATGATAGTTTTTTCTTCCTACCATCGTATCGAAATTTGGTTAGATTTGTTGATAAGGCATTGGATAGCTACAGAAAATAAAGTGATGTGGTAAAGGGGGAAAAAAATGATTACAGCTATGATACTTGCAGGTGGTGTTGGTTCTCGTGTTGGAGCTGGACGCCCAAAGCAGTTTGTAAAGATTTTAGATAAACCGGTTCTTGCGTACACAGTGGAGATTTTTCAAAATCATCCGGAAGTAGATACGATTGAAATTGTGTGTCACAAGAACTGGAAAGAGTACTTGACAGAGATGATAGAAAAATACCACTTGACAAAAGTTAAATGGGTAGCGGATGGCGGGGACACCTTTCAGGACTCTGTGATGAATGGTGTGAATAATTTGAAAGATAAGATTGATGGAAATGATTATATTCTGATTCAGTATGGCGCCGCTCCGTTTACATCAGAAAAGATTGTAACGGATGTTATTCGTGTAATGAAAGAAAAAGGCTCTGCAGTTACGGCCACACCTTTCTATCAACTTATGGGGAGTAATGATGAGAATGCAACTAGCAAGACATGGGTTGACAGGGATAAGTATCTTCAAATTGCTTGTCCGTATGGATTTAAATTCTCATACCTTTTAGATGTATATAAGCGGGCAGAGCAGCAAGGTTTAATTGACAAAATTGAACCACACACAACAAGTCTTATGTATGCTTTGGGAGATACACTTTATCAGGCATATGGAGACCAGACTAATATCAAGATTACGACGAAAGAGGATCTTGATATGTTTGAGGGGTATGTGTTGATGAAAAACAACATGAAAGTAAATGAAGAGTAAGAGGGATAAATAATGAGAACATTACATTTACTTGCTAGTGGTGGAACGGGTGGAATTGAGACACTTTGTAAGGATTATGCAGAGTTTTCTAAGTATGAGAACTTTTTTGTTATGTTTTGGAATTCAGGTGTAATAGCTGAAGAAATGAGAAAACAAGGGATAGATGTAATAGAATTAAATGCTTCAAAAATAAATATTGTGGGTATGGCAAAGAAAGTCTTTACAATCTGTAAAGAAAAGAAAATAGATACAGTGATTGTTCATCATGCTGCTCCTATAGCTCACCTTTATTTATACATAATTAAAATTAAGATGCCTTATATAACTACTATTGCATATGCACATGGAAATGCAGTAGATATGTGTAGGCATAGGGAAAGAACAGGATTGTTTTTTAGAAAAAAATTACTGGAGCTATCATTGAAAAAAGCGGATAAGGTTATCGCTATTTCTGATTCTGTGAAAAATAGTTTAATTGACTATTTTTCTATACAATGTGATAAAATCTGCGTGATTTATAATGGCGTAAACATCTCGAAATTTTTAGTTAGTGATAGAGAAGATAATATCAGTTCATTAGAATTTATATATGTGGGTAGATTAATTGAAGAAAAAGGTGTTCAGGTTATACTAAAAAGTTTAGCTAAGTTAGATGTAAGTGTAGATTACCATTTTAAAATAGTTGGTGAGGGTAAATACCGATCTCAATTAGAAAAGCTGGCAAAAGATTTGAATATCTGGGAGAAAGTGAAGTTTTTGGGGAATCGAAGAGATATACCAGAGCTACTGAAAAAGTCTAACATTTTTATTCATATGCCTTGTTGGGAAGAAGGTTTTGGAATAACCATTGTGGAGGCTATGGCAGCAGGATTGCTATGTATTTGTGCTAATGTTGGTGCAATACCGGAAATAATTAATGATGGGTATAATGGTTTCTTGGTGGAAAGAGAAAATTTTGAACATTTATGCAATACTATAATGAATATAAGGTCTCTATCAAATACTGAAAAGATTAAAATTAGTAATGCGGCAATAGAAAAAGCAGAAAGCTATTCTATTTTACGATTTGCAAGTCAAATGGATTCGTTGTTAGAAAAGCTAAAAGAGACTGTAAGTTCTGCGAGGGAAAACAATGCAAATTAATATAAAACCTAGTAAAACGTTATATGTTGTATATATGATATTTGTGCTGAATGTTTATTACAGCCTATTCAACACAAATTATGCAAATCAATTTTCGGTACTGTTAGCATTTATAGGATGTATATACTTACTTAGAAAAGGTAGTATAGAGAAAGCTTTTATTCAGGATTTTAATGCTTTTTGTATTCCCATGATTGTGATTACGCTTATATCTGTTTTAACGGCAAAATTTGTTCATCATACAACAAATATAAGTGATATAAACCAGTCTTTGGTTAGGTGTTTTTTATATATTGTGGCATTCATAATAGCTTATTATTCAACAAAAATATTTGGAAAAGAGACACCTAAATTGTTAATTATAAGTGGTCTGATTTCCTATACTACTGTTTTTGCAAGGTATTTAAATGTTGTAGGAATAAATGGACTTTTACATTTTATGAATAACAAAGTTGAAGGTATTTCATTGGAAGTACATAATTTAACTTATTGTTTAGGAGTCTTTTTTCTTTATTATTTAATAAGTAATAAATACTCAGTAAAATTTAAAATGCGAATGTGTTGTATTTTGGCAATAGCGATTTTTTTTGGAAATAAACGTTCATTATACGTTGCTTTTATTATAACTCTTGGCGTTTATTTTTTATTTCATCGTTTTAAATCGAAAAGGCTGACAATCTTAAGAGGGATTTTTGTAATTTACATTTTTTCAGCATTTACTTATTTATGGGCAGTAAAAACAGGAGTGTTTGAGTTGATGTTGAATACTTATAATATTAATGATATGTCAAGATTGAAGTTTTGGAATTATTTTTCTGGGGTATATGAGGTATCACCACTGTATTGGGGTAGAGGTATCTCTTATACTGATAATTTGATGGGAACGTCTGCTGTCATGCATGATCTTAAGGTTTCATCTGCAACCAATATACATAATGATATTTTAAGGACTTATATTGGTTGGGGTTGTATACCGTTCTTGTATTACTTAATAAATTTTTTCCTACTTAGAATTAGAAAGTTTATAAAAGATAAAAATGAAACAAGTGGGTGGAAGTATTTTGCAATTGCAAGTTTCTATTTTTTTGTTAACTTTTTTGATAACATGCTTACAGCTGTTGATTTTAATATTTGTTTTTTTATTGTTTTTTTACTTTTAACTCATGATGAAAATTACAAGGAGGGGCATGATGGAGAATGAGTTAATAAGTGTGGTGATTCCTATTTATAAAGTTCAGGATTATCTTCCACAATGTGTTGATTCAATTATAGGACAAACGTATAAAAATCTTGAAATTATTTTGGTAGATGATGGATCTCCTGATGATTGCCCAATGATTTGTGAAAATTATGCTCAACAAGATGAGCGTATTATAGTTGTACATAAAAAAAATGGCGGATTATCTGATGCCAGAAATGTTGGTTTGACAATGGCAAAAGGAAAATATATTACTTTTGTTGATTCAGATGATTATGTAAGAAAAGATTTTCTTCAGTCATTATATGATGCTGTAATAGAAAAAGATGCTGATATTAGTTTGTGCGATTATATAAGTGTGCCTGAAACTGGTGGTGACTTTACTTTTACTGAAAATTATACATTAACTGTTTATAATAATAGAGAAGCATTGAAGAGAACGTATTTGGCAGTAAAACATGGGATGGAATTTGTTGCGTGGGGAAAGCTTTACAAAACAGAATTGTTTCTTAATAATTCAATCCTTTATCCAAAAGGAAAAATTCATGAGGATACATATACCACATATTTGCTTTACTACTATTCTAAAAAAATAGTTTTTATAGATGATATTTATTATTATTACAGGATTAGAAGTGGAAGCATAATGACCACAGCATTTAATTTGAAAAAATTAGTAGCTATTGATGCTACAGCCTTGGCCAGTGATTTTTTTGAAGAAAAAGGTGAAGTTCAATTATATGGGCTCGCTGTAAACTTACATTTAAAGACCGTCCTTAAAATGTATTATGAACTGTCTGTGAGATATGATAAGGAAGATAAATGCGATCAAAAGAAAACCGTATTGGAGTGTTATAGAAATTCTTGTGCTAAGTATTTGAAAAAGGCTCCAATTTATATGGTTCAAAAATTTTTATACAAAATATTCTGTATCTGGCCTAACATTAAGATGATAAATATGAGATATCATTTTAAGTAATATTTGAGGAGGTCAATATGGAGATAAAAGAGAGAGAAAAAGCTCTTATAAAAAACACAGGCATATTGGCACTGGGAACACTATGTTCCAAAGTGTTTTCATTTTTTTTACTTCCACTTTATACTGCGCTATTAACAACGGAGGATTATGGAACTGTAGATGTATTGCAAACGGTATCCTCATTTGCCATGCCTTTTATTACCTTACAACTATGTTCGGGTATATTTCGTTTTATTATTGAAAAAAAGAAAAATGAAGATTGGATAAAGATAATAACAACAGGTACATTGATTGAGGTAATTAATGTTTTCATTTTTTCTGTAATAGTAGTAATAGTGGATTCTCAACTGCATATCCAATATTGTGGTCTTTTTATTCTATATTTTGCTTCAATGGCTCTTTTAGAAATTGTTCAAAATATTATACGCGGATTCGGTGATAACACGCTCTATTCTATAATGAGTTTTGTTATGACACTAGTTTCTTTAGTGTCAAATCTCGTGATGATTCTTGGAATGGGAATGAAAGGGAACTCTATTTTAATTGCATCAAGTTTAGCGTATTTGGCTGCCAGTTTGTTGGGGATTTATAAACGATCTTTATGGAAGTATTTTCATATTCAGAGTTTTTCTACTGAAGCGTTAAAAGAGATGATAAAATATTGCCTTCCGTTGATACCTAATGCAATATCATGGTGGATAGCCAATACGTCTGATAGACTGTTGATTCGCTATTTCCTCGGAGCAGGAGAAAATGGGATTTATGCAGCTGCAAATAAAATACCAACGATATATACTACAATCTTTAATGTGTATAATATTGCTTGGATAGAGGCATTATCAAGAAGTGTTGGTGATAAAAAACAGGAAGATTTTATTAATAGTATGTTTGAGAAGAGTTTACGATTATTTGGATGTATTTGTTTGGGAATTATAAGTTGTATGGGGATTTTTTTTAATATACTTATTGGAGAAAGCTATAGAGATGCCTATCCTCATGTATACATTCTGATGATAGCAATATTTTTTAATTCAGTATGTTCATTTTTGGGGGGGATTTTTACCGCATTCAAGCGATCAGATGTTATCGGAAAAACAACAATTTGGGGAGCTGTTATTAACTTTTTTGTGAATTTAGTGCTAATAAACTTTGTTGGTCTATATGCTGCATCTCTGTCAACACTTGTTTCTTACGTTGTAATTGTGTGGTCAAGAACTAAAAATGCTAGAAAGTTAATGAATCTGATTTATCCTAAGAAATACTTGATGGAGCTTTCAATTATGCTATTTATAACCACATTGGGATATTTTTCAAAGAATTATTTGGCCAATATTTTGATTTTATGTTTATTGTTTGTTTGGTCACATTATAGCAATCGAGAACTGATAAATACGATAGTAAAATCTGCATGGGACAGGATAAAAAGAGGTTGGAATGGTAACTAACAATAATTTTTTTGATATGTGTGGATGAAGTAAAATGGATATATGTAGAATTGTTTCTAAAGGTTATAGAAAAATATTTGGACTTATAAGTCCCATTGTAGCAAAATGTATTTTTTTTATTCCAATAAAAGAAAATAGAATTATAATCGATAACTTTGGCGGGAAAGGATTTGGAGATAATCCTAAATATATTGCTGAAGCACTATTGAGTAAACAAAGTGAAAGACTGGATATCGTTTGGCTGGTTGATAATCTTATGCCTAAAGCAATGTATAAAGATTTTCCTAAGGGAATAAGGGTTGTAAAAATCAACTCTTTTGCCGGATTATATGCACGGACTACGGCAAAGGTTTGGGTTGATAATGTTCGACATCTCCATCCAGTTAAGAAAAAAAGCAAGCAAGTGTATTTACAGACCTGGCATGCCCCCTTTTCTCCAAAATGTGTAGAGAAAGATGCGGAAAATATGTTGGGGAAGCGTTATATAAAAGAGGCAATGTATGACGGCAAAATAACTACTGGAATTTTAGTAAACAGCAAATTGCAGGAAAATCAGTTTAAAAGAGCTTTTTGGCTAAATCCCAATACAGAGATTTTACGATTTGGGCTTCCGAGAAATGATGCGCTTATTAAGAAAAAAAATGATTCCCAAATTATAGCTGAAATTAAATCAATATATGGAATCACGGATGCTTATTATTATATATTATATGCACCAACCTTTAGAGATGATTTTTCTGTTAAAGGATATGCTCTTGATTTTGAAAAAATCAGAGTTGGATTTTCGGAAGTAATGAAAAAACCGTGTAAAATTATAGTTAGGTTACATCCCAATGCAGCATTTCAGAAAACCAATATTTGCTTTACAGAATATATCCTAGATGGTACGGATTATCCTGATATTCAAGAATTGTCATTAATTTGTAATGCCGTTATTTCTGATTATTCAACATCTATTTTTGATTTTGCTCTTTTAGAAAAACCTGCATTTATATGTGCTTTGGATTTAGAGGAATATAAGAGTAAAAGGGGATTGTTACAGGAGTTTTATAGCTTTCCCTTTCCAATAGCTACAACTTCTCAACAATTGGTTCAGAATATAAGAGATTTCGATTCGGAAAAATACAATCAACGAGTTAACGATTATTTTGAAAAGTATCCAATATACGATGACGGGTACGCCGCTCAGAAAACGGCAAATTGGATTTTAAAAAATGAAATGTACAAAATCTAAGGAAAAGGTGATAATTTTGAAAGAAGAGCAGAATAGATTAGAGCAGAATCATTTAATTAATATTGTAAAGTTTTTGATGTCAATCTCTGTAGTGGCAATACATACTAAGCCACTTCTATATAATAATATACCTATAGTGGGAAATATTTATAATTCTGTACTTTTACTGGCTGTTCCGTTTTTTTTTATGACTAGCGGTTTTTTAATATTCAATCAAATGCAAATGCCCTACTATACACAAAGTAATCTTAAAGCTATTTTGAGACATATAGTTAAATTATTAAAATATTATCTTGCGTGGAGTCTTTTGTATTTGCCTATTTCTATATTTGGGTTTCATATGGAAGGCGTCAGTTATTTAAAAGCACTTGTGTTATATCTAAGAAACTTGCTTTTGCAAGGTGAAAATTTTTATTCTTATCCACTGTGGTATTTACTATCTTCAATTTACGGTTTCATGCTTTTGTACTTGATGGTAAAAAAAGGGAAGACAAGCATAAAAGCCATATTATTTGTTATAGTAATGTTTTTTGTTCTATCAGACGTGGTGAATGCTATTGTATTTAATGATTTGTCTCAATTTAGTAATTTAAATTACATATCTGTTGTGCTTGAGAAAACTATTGCTCAAGGAAGAATTTTTTCGGGAATATCATTAATTTTTATAGGTACGTTGGTTTCAAAATATTACTATTTGATTGCAAAATGTAAATTTTGGAATATCCTATTTGTAATATCATTTATGCTCATGTCATTTATAAATCAAGATTTATTTAGATGGATTACGTGTATTCTTTTTTTCTTGTTGATTTTATCGTATGAAAATAGTGTAAAATGTATAAGAAATACTAAATATTACAGAAGAATGAGTACAGTTATCTATTATGTACATATGTGGGTTTTCTTTATTTACACAGTCTGTGTCGGTTTTGAAAATCAGTATGGGATAATGGGATTTGTATTTACATTAGTAGGTTCATTTTTATTAGGAATTGTTATTAATTCTCCTAAGTTAAAAAGTAGAAAAGCTGTTGTATTTTTATTTGGAAAGTTATGAGTGGTATCAATATAGTATAGTGGCTCAGTTGTCAAGACAAAAATCTAAGATTTTTATAATGAACTGATAGGGTGGATAAGTGACAAGTCGCAGGGGGAGAATAGCGGAACACTCTCCAGTTTCATATATGCATTAAGCTACATAAGGCAAGAGCATTGCCGGGTAGTAGCATTCAGCCGGTATTTGATAATCAAGTGCAGAATGACGTCGCTCAAAGTTATAAGTGTGGATATATCGTCCAA